>Ga0208872_1001184_pt1 | contig 16482 bp, 22 predicted proteins | sample CryBogCBH12Aug08_FD_185508 | JGI IMG/M metagenome (GOLD analysis project Ga0208872, IMG submission 185508) | Freshwater microbial communities from Crystal Bog, Wisconsin, USA - CBH12Aug08 (SPAdes) | ecosystem: Environmental > Aquatic > Freshwater > Lake | place: Crystal Bog, Wisconsin, USA...
TTAGAGATAGGCTGTACTTGTCCAAGGGCAGTCTCCGGTACACCAATCATCTCATGCATGGCTGTCTTTACCATTTTAAGGTACTCCAGAGCCCCTACGAGGCCTTGTCCGCCACCTTCTAGGTTAAATACCTGTGCGTCCTTTGGAAGGCCTCCCCAGACCTTTTTAGGGCCCTTTTCAAGGTTAGATGCCTTAGCTCCTGTAATAACAGTTACAGGTGCCGCATGGTAGTTAATAATGTCTGCGATATCAGTTGCAACCTCGTTATAGTTACGATTGAGCGTAATAACGTCGTGGCAATCAGATAGTCCCCAAGGTGAGCCAGAAACCATAACGTTAGGGATATGGATAACTGGAACTATTCCAATAGGGTTAGGGCGAGAGTCGATGAGCTCATCGTTAATGTACTCTTCAATACGATCATCAGTCAAGATTTCAGTGTAGGTATATACCTGACGAGTTCCTTCTACTGATGTGCCCCAGAAACGATACTTGAGCTTGAAACGGATCAAGCGAGAACGATCATGTGGGTGAAATTCTGGAAAACAGAAGGATGCGTTGAGTGGGAGGATTCTTACACGTCCTGGGTGAGCACCGCCGGCTGAATCTTCAAATCCTTCTTCATAAGCCACTTTAACAAAGCAGTCTCCTGAAACCCCACCTTGTTGGCCCATTTCCCAAAGAATACCGTGCTTGTTATTGTCTATCTCCCAAACGCGCTTTAGAATGTCTGGGATGATTGCCTCTGTAGCTAGAGGGCTTCGGAATGAAACTCCGCGTCCAAATGTAAAGTTAATAATAAAGTCTGAAAATGCTCGATAATAGTTGTAAACCATCTGTGACTCGCCAAACTCACGACGATAAGACCAGTGGTGGCCTAGATACATAGCCCAGTTAAGTGAATAACGGTTAAGACGTGGACCGTGTACTTCAAACTCTTCATCCGCTAGTTCTACAAGTCCTAGTGGAGAGATGGAGATGGTTAAGTCAGATGACGCTGCCCTATAACTGGGAGGTGAAAAATCAATACCACCACTCATCGATTAAATCCTATCATTGTTTGCCCTCAGCTTTGAATGTATAAAGTGTTAGTGTCTTTTGCTTTTTTCTTAAGTCTTGCTTCTTTATTCTTCTTTTTATCTGCCGCTACTGCTTTCCAATCAACTTGATTGGGATCAACATCTTTTAAACTAGCGGGATCTTGTCCCCCCATGTTAGCCCATTGTTGGCTAATCATCTTATTGGCTTCTGGAGATGTTCCTTTGCCCCTGCGCTTTGGGTATCGTGCTGTTGCTTGACTTTTAATCGCTTCATACGACTTAAGATACTTTTTAGCTGATCCCATGGTTCTCCTTTATGGTACCCCCGGCTTTTACACCGGGGATAACATTAGTATACAGTAATTAGTCGTTGACCGATGCAGGGTTCATACGTCCATAGCGTCCACCGCTACGAACTACTTCTTCGATAACAACCTGAGAGTGATCACCGAAGTTACCTTGAGAGAACTCTCCAAGATAGGTTGGTGCCTCTACCCAAGCAGCAGATCCAACGTGAGCACGCTCTTTCATTGTCTCTTCTGGGTACTTCTCAAATACGTTCATGTTGTGGTTAGGACGTCCACCAGGAGTCTCATAACCTTGATCCAAGCCAAGTTGGAAATCGTTTGGAACGTCTGTATCCGTTGCAACGCCTTCTTCAAAACGAAGTGGGCCACGGAGGCCTGGTGTTGCTGGGCTGAACTTACGCTCGTAAGCTGTTCCTACGCGCTCAGGAAACTGAGGGGTAGGTGCAATGTTTTCTGCCATTCTTTATTCTCCTATAGGGTTGGGATTGAGGTCCTCAGGCTTAATTCTGTCCTGTATTTTGTTATTTGTACTGCTAAATTAAAAGAAAGGATTGGCGCTTACTTCAACAGATGGCATAACCAGCTCTTGAGTCAAAGAACATGCCAATGATAAGGAGTCTACGAAGTCATCGTGGGCGTGAGCCTCATCAGGAGCAGCTACCAAGAAGTTAGGGCCTTTATACTGAACTTCAGCATCTGTCATCTGCTGATAGAACTTCTTCCAGATACGAGTACGTCGGGTCTTAGCATGTGCTGGCCAGGACACCATTTGGCGCTGAATTAGGGATTGTAGGTGCTTCCAGCGCTTAGATTGCTCGCTAGGGCTTGATGTTACAGACATAACCTCTGCTCTAGGCATTAGAACCTTTAGGCGTTGCGCTACGGCATCTCCTACACCGTTAGCATCCACGCCAATGTACATAGCGTCATAGTTAGAGAGGAACTGTTGAATCTGGAAGTATTGCTCTTCCCAGTCATCTCCCTGAATCTCAAGCCAGTTAAGTACTCTATGGTCATAATACCCGAACTCATCCGGCCTATCCCAATCTACCCAGACTACCGTAACAACCGTCGAGTCCATCTTACGGGCAGGATCAATACCGACAACAACAGGTGACCTAAAGTAACTCTTAACGACCTCTTGTGATGTATCTCCAAGGTCATCCATGATCGAGGATGTGACGAACATTCCTCTTTCGAGGAGCCACTTACAGTTATGAGAGGCCAATCCCTCCGCGACGAATGTTTTCGTGGTAGTTTCAAGCGCTATTACCTCAGTTTCTCCTAGATAGTCTACAGATAGTACTAGCGGGTGCTCAAAGTTTTGACCTATAAAGTCGTGTCTACCTATTGACCCAAAAGAATTTATATCAACTTTTTTAAGAAGTCGTTCCGGACGCACTTGACCTAAAAACCTAGATATTTCTGCTCGTCCACCCGCAATATGAAGAACATTTACATCATTATTAGTTCCTGTTTCTTTACGCTCCCAGTATTTAAAACCTAATTCACCCAAATATTTTTTAACTTTTTCTAACATCACATTCTCTCTTTGGGAAAATGCTAAGGTGCTTTGTCTTGAAAAATGACCCTCCCCTTCAAATGCAGCAGCGAGATACCCAGTTCTATAATCTTCCTTATATTCCCAAACATCAAATATTTTAAATATTCTGTCTGTATTGACTAACTCATCAGTACGTTTCCAAATAGTTCTACGACCCGCAGTCGATACTAGCCATAGATGCCCATCAGAAGACCGTACATTAGTACCATCTGAAAGAACAATAGAGTATGTGGGTCTAATAATTCTAGAGGTTTTAGTTACTGTAGTTTCTCGTATTTTACGATGTGTGCCTTTAGTGGTAGTGTCTTCATCAAACCCCACCAAAGTATCCCCTACTTTAACACTACCTAGTTCTACGTATCTAAGATCAGCAGTTAATACTTTTGTTTCAGGAACAAGACAGTTATATGAAAGTTGGAATTCATCTGAATCTTCTCCAATACGAAGCATTTCCTTCTTAATGAACTTTTCATAATTAGGTTGAACTTTAGAGACATCTTTCCAATCCCACTGGAAGTGGTTTTGTTTAGATCGTGATCCAGTTTGACGTCTCTTATTAAACTGAATAGAACGGTAGAAGCCGTTCTTGTGAGTTGTAGGTGTTCCGGTTTTTACAATAGTAGCGTTGTAGTAAGCACCCATAGGAGCAATAGACTTAGATACTACAAAGTCATCGGCATCTTGACACTCATCAATGATAATTAAGTGAAAAGATTTAGATTCAATCTTAGCTCGTGGGTTAGCTGTCATCATCATTAGAGTAGAGCCGGACTTCTTTAACTTAATGTTCTTAGTTACTCCAGGAGTCTTTGTAGGGATATCATCAATATCTGGATCTCCAAATAACTCCATAGCTCTTTCACTAGTTAACCGAGTAACTGTACGGCCATATAGAGTTTCTACCTGGTTTTGAACTGGAGCAAACATACCTACCCAAATACCGTCCCCAAACTTACCAAGAAGGTCGGGATACATCAAAGCTAGGCGGGGTAGAATAACCATAAGGGTTGCTACGGTATTAGCAATAGTTTCTGACTTACCTGACTGACGTGAGGCTAGTGCAGTGATTTCTTCACCATCGTTAATAATTACTGACTCAATAATGCGCCTTGCAAGAGGCTTCTGATAGTTATGCAGCTCGTGTCCTACCAGCAAGTCCATGAACTGCATTATCTTTTCTACAAGCGCTTTTACAAACTCTTTAGAGAGCTCATCTAGCTCATCTTCAGGCTCTTTATACCCGGGATCTTCCTCGTCAAGTTCAGCGTCTTCCTCTGGGAGGCCGTATTCGTCAAACTCTTCTTCAAGATCTTCCATTAAATACTTCTTTCCTTTAATGTGTCTAAAATAGCATGCAAGGATTCTGCACCTAATCTGGCTTCTTCTAAACTGTAGTTATTTTGGCTTTTCTGCCATGCAGAGAGGTTTCGCCCAATTGAGTAGATAATTTGGTCTGTCCAAGCCAACAACTCAGCTGTTGGTAATGATTTTACTCTTCTTTGTACCTTTGTAAGTTCTTTTGTGGTTTTGCTTTTAAATATCCTCATATTGTGCCCCGTATCGTACTGTGTCCCAATCAAACTTGCTTTCTTCTATTCCTCTGCCATTGATAGCTCTAGTAAGTGCCATGCTCTCACTGTAGGCCTCTTTCCACACACCTACTACTATAGCACACCTTGTTAGAGGCAGTCTAACCGCCCAGCCTTTACCGCTACGGTATTTACCCTCAATTTCTTGAGTCTCAGCTCTATCAAACAATACTTTAGGATTTACTGGATAAATCATAGTGTGCCAGTAAAACTTTCCTACATCACGCGTCTTCGCCATCTTCATCACCCTCACATACGTGCTCTGTTGTTTTATGCTCATACATCGTCTCTTTACAGAAACGACACCTAAATATTCTAGGTTCTTTAAAGTTATTCTGCGCAGTACCCCCAACAGGGACATCATCATCTGCAGGGATATAATCTGTTATTACTTCTGGACGTTGATACAGCTCTGGTGGGAAAGGTCCCTTAGCATAGCCTGCAGTTTTAGGTACTGCATGTCCTTGCTTAGTGATGACCCTCTCTATTCTCATTATTCAGCCTTCTTGGCAGTTTTCTTAGCTACCTTTGCTTTAACTTCTTTGACAGGCTCTTCTACTGCTTCAACCACTGGTGCAACTATCTTTTCTTCAATGATCTTAATAAAATGAGGTAGTGCGTCTTTATTGAAGATTCCTGGGAAATGATCCTCACAAAAGCTTTGAGGGGCTGCCCAAGCAGTCTCAATCAGATATTTAGCCCCTTTGAGGCAATTATCACACTTTTTCATATTTGTTCCTCTCAACGTGAATATACTAGTATCTCACACTTGGCGGTTGTGCGAACCCTGTATTTACTGGTACTATATTGTATAGAGGGGTAAAAACCTCTAACACTAGCAACGAAACAAAAGAGTTACAACTGCCTAGGTAGAAAGAGACCGGGCTGCTGGTAATCAAGTGACAGTTGGTTAACAGTTCGGGTTGGCTCTCTAGCCTAGGAGATAGTGTGAAATTATATGACAAACGTAAACCTGTAGTTTTAGGAATAGTACTCTTCCTAACCATTACAAATCTTATGACAACTACTGTTAAGGCCGCAACCCTTATGCCTGCAGTAAAGTCCTGTTTGACTCCCTTTGGTCAATACAGCATAGCCAAAAAACTAAACCCAAAGCAATTAAAGCAGGTATTAATCTATGCCGGCTTTACAGGAAGGTCGCTTAAGATTGCTTGGGCTGTGGCTATGAAAGAAACTCATGGAAACCCTATAGCTCACAATTTCAGCCGTGTTACTCAAGACGACTCTTATGGGTCTTTCAGGTTAACCTTTACGGGGCTTTAAAGGGCCGTATAAAGGAATATCGGCTTAAGTCAGTTAAAGATCTTACCAACCCAGTTTTAAACGCTCAGATCGCTTACAGGCTGAGTTCTGGGGGTAGTGATTGGTCGCCCTGGCATTCTAACCCAGGACAGAGAGATCACTGGCTAGTAGTACAGTGGTTGAAGCTATATCCTCAAATGGCTTAAGACTTCTTACCAGCTCTGCGCTTATTTTCCTTGGCAGTATTCTTGCCGTGTTTAAGTGGGTGCAGATTGCTGGCAGAATCATTATCATGGTTATTATCCTTGTGATCTACATCAGTATCTTTAGATAACTTGCCATGCTTCTTCTCATACTTAGCACGAGCAGCATTCTTAGAAGTAGTGTGCCACTTACCTTTAGAGTCTTTGTAGTGCTCAACAATGATCTTACGACCACCGTTAGCAGCTGAGCCTTTGTACTCTTTGCCGCCAGCTACTTCTTTTTTCTTAGTAGTCATATTATAATATGCCCTTCTTTATTAGGTATTCTTTCCATACCAGGCAGCTCTTCTTGATAACCCCACGGTTTTGACCTACGGTCATCGTCTAATCCTGCTTTTTTGTTTAAACCAACAGGTGTTGCTTGCCCTGTTTGGTTATCTATAAGATGTGTGGCACCGACCACTTTAAATTTTTTAGAAACAAAAGCGGCCGTTCTATCACCATTTTCAGAGGCATCTTTGTATACCTCTTCTCCCTTTACTGGCTCCACTTTATGAATTACACTGAATAAGGTGCCCTGTCCTTCATCCCCATTAAGTTTATCGCGTCCCCTAGCATAACCAGAGGCTACGGTCGGGTTACTTGTGGCATAGTTCCACTGCTTAGAATATTGACCGCCTAATTTTAGTTCTTGACCTGGTTTAATATAGGAGGGGGACCCGTGGTAAAGAGATGGGAGGTCATCAGAAGTGTGTATAGCTAATGCGGCCTCTCGCTTATTGAGGTCTGGAACAATATTTAAACTTTGTCCTTTTAATGAAAATCCTGGAAGGAAAGGTTGTGAGGGGGCGCCTTTAATTCCAATATTAAGTTCATTAATACGGCTCATTAGTCTAGGTCCTTCCTACCACTCCATGAATCTTTAGAAGAATCATAGCATTTATGACGTTGAGCTTCTGCAGCCCCTGAATTAATTGCTTGTTGCCCACCAATACGTGTAGCATGCCAACCGCAAGACATGCCGTCTGCACCATTACAGGTCCACCTATGCACGGCTTTTCCGTTTACCTCGCCTTCACGCTTATAGTTAGTGAAGTTTGGTTCAGGTGGGGTAGCATTTTGTTTAACTACTCTTTTTTTACGTGCCATTAGCTTGCTGACTCTCCATTAGCTCCACGACCTGGACGACCCACAGGACGCATAGCGTCTGGATCATCCATATATGGAAGGTTAGTAAGGTACTCTGCTGCTTCACGTGCGTTATACCGCAAGTTCTTAGGCATCAAGTTGCCTTTAGGATACTGGTCTAAGAATATCTCGTTTAAGAATGTTCTGTTAAGAGACATTATTAACGACTACCTCTTGTACGCTTAGTATCTGCTCCACGCTTACTCTCTACTGGATTTACTCCACCAGGTACGCCCGCATTTTGTGACTGACGTTGTAGTTTAAGGGTCTTTTTACTCATCTTATTAGCACGTAGCCATTGAGCACCTTCAGCGTGAGCTGATCCAGGAGTTTCCATTCCAGGGATAAATGCTGGACCTTGACCGGTTGAGGTAACTGGACCAATTGGCTGTGCTCCAGGCAACTCCAACTGCTCCTGTATTTTCTTCTTTGCCTTTTTAGGTGCTCTAGGTTGTGGAGGAACTATCTCCATCTTACCCTTTTTGTAGGAGTATACCTTTTTGCCTCTAAGCTTTGTAGGTTCTCCTTCAACAGGTGTATTTCCTGGAATCTTTACAATCTCTTTACTCTGTTCAGGCTGAGTGTAGTTATGAGGAATTCCGAAAGTTTCCGTGTGTTTCTTCTTTGCCTCTTCAAAAGCTGAACGTGTTTCTTCTACGTCAAAGCCTTCCGTTCCGGATTTAGCAAGAAGATGAGCTAAAGAAGCTTCTCTAACTTCTTTTGCAGATGATTCACTAGGTGATAGAAGTGTTGGAGGTACTGTTCCCGTGTCTTCTTTAACCTCAGGCTTAAGATCTTCAAATCCAGGCAACATTTGATCATACATGCCTTGAGTTTTAATAGTATTTACCTGGGTTACAGTTTTACCAGATTTTTTCTTACCCTTATATTGGGACTTAGGCATAGGAGCTTCTGTTCTAAGTACTCGGTAAGAAGTGGCATCCTTTTTGGTAATAGGTTCAGCAGTAGAAACTCCTGGCTCATTTACAGGGAGAATACGAGGTTCATACTTGGGTTTATCTTCTGGAACCCATGAGCTAAGACCTGTACCACCAAGTTGCTGAGATCTAGGTAGGACTGCCTTATTACGCTGCTCTAAAACCACACCTCTACGATAAGGCACTGTTACGGCTCTACCATCTGAGGTTATGTTTGCAGGACGACCGTTAACTGTAGTATCTGACGTTGGTTGAGTCTCTTCAAAGAGAGTGTCTTCACGTAAAACTTCTGGAACGGAACCTGACTTAACAACCCTTACAGAACCTCCAGGGTTATAAGATCTATCGCTAGTTCCTATAACGTCAGGACGAGTAACTCGTCCCCTAGATGTTTCTACTACTGTAGTAGGAGTAGTCTCGCCTTCAGCATTAACTGTGAATCCTGCGGGAACTGAACGTCCAGTCTTAACTTGTCTAGATGAAGTCTTCTTAATCTTTGCTGGTCTAGGAGTATTACGACCAAGAGCACGAGCACGCGAGTCAGCGGACAGCACAATTTTAGTAGTTGCAGTCTTATGCTGTAGTCTGGAATCAGTTCCTGCTGATACAGGGAAATCACTCTTCATAGCATCAACTTCATGCTCTAAAACAGTGCGACGACCTGCTGGAACCGCATTGCGCTTCAAAGCACGGATACCACCACGAAGATTTACAACATTCCAGCCTTCTGGCTTATTTGGGTCATAGCCAAGAGTGTCGTCAATTTCTTTATTGCCGGTCTTTTTATCTAAAACCCACTCTTGAGTATTTTGGTCTCTACGTACCCTATCAATTACTCCGGATGCCCTAGTAAAGTTATGAATAGGCATATTGTTATTTGGGTCTACAGTTTTAGGCATATCAGGATGATTTTCACTGATTGGGTGTGCCACTCCGGTTGTGGGGTGCACCCAGTGAGTAATTCCCTCTACTTTAAGGTCTACTCTATCGTGAGTAGATGCCTTTACGTGCTTTTCAAGTAGTTTATGTAAGTAGCTGGTCTTCTGTGTAAACGAAGCCCCTTTACCTTTAGCAGAATTCGCAATTTGATCTTGGGTTAGTCCAAGCCTCATCAATACAGCTAAACGCCTATGATGTCCGTAATATGTGCTTTCCTTTGTAGGCTCTGGATCTTCAGGATGAATCTCATTAACAGGCTTGCCTATTTTTTGAGCTTCTTCCCAATCTTGTTTAGCAAGTTCTACTGCGGCATCATTAATTCCGCTTTCATCTCCAGGAAGTCCTGGCAAACCAGAAGCTTTACGTTGAGCTTTAAGAGCTTCAATATCTCTTTTAGGTTCGTGTGGTCTAGAAGGAGTATTTGCAGATAAAACTCGAGTTCCGCCAGTTCCAAGTGGAATGCCTAAATCTGCTGTACGTCTCGATTCCTGTGAAGGTGTAGGAGGTACTAGGTCATACCTAGCCTTAGGACGTAGAGGATCCTCTTCAGTTATAGCGTCATTCTTAGGAACTATTGAAGCAGGCCCAAGCTCACTTATCTGACCTTCATACTTTACTGAGCTTTCTCCAATTTCACCAAGATCTTTTTCTTGTTGTGTTTTAGCAAACTCTTCATTTTTATCTGCACCGGCGCCTCCTTTATCAGAAACAACTGGAATAATGGGTGAAGAAGGCTTTTCAGCTTTAGGTTTTGATGCTTTTTTAGCAGTCTTTTTAACAGCCTTTTTAACACTAGTAGGTTTACTAGTTTCTGGAATAGGCAAGCCTAATTCAACCATTCGATTAATAGTAGTATCGCCTGTACTAGTTAATCTACCAACCTCAGCAGCTGAAGCCTGTTGTGCAGGCTTAGTTGACTGTTTATTTGCAGCACGTGACGCTTTGCTTTGTGCTTTTAAGCGCTTTTTGCGACTGCCTGGTGTCTCTTCTACCATTATAGTGATGCCGTTCCTGTAGTAGGTTTCTTTGTTCTAGGTTTTTTTGATGTTGTTTTGTTAGCTGCTGCACCTGCTGGAGGAGTAGCAGGAGCCATCTCGCCAACACGCTTTTTACGAACATTACCGCCCTCTTGTACCAATGTTTGATCACCAGCATCTAATTTTCTCTTACGAGCAACTTGCTTAGGTGTTGGGAAAGTGTTTGGAGATGTTTGGAAAGGGTTAGCTAAATTTGGTGGCACTGGATTGTTAGTTGCAGCTGGAGTAGGGTTTGCAGTAGTTTTAGCTTTTTTACCGCCTGCTGATTTATTTGCTCTAGGTGTTGTTGCAGGATTAGCGCCTAAAAGTGGGTGTCCAGCCAAAGCCTGTAGTTGACCTTGATATTCTCCAGCTTTTCTAACCATAGGGCTAATAGCTCCTTCTGGATACTCAAGTCCAGCAGCAATATGAAGACCTTTAGTCATATCTTTCATAGTCCTTAGGTCAACTTTTGCACCATAAGACTTTGTACGACGCTTTTGACTTTCTTGATTCTTAGCTACTTCAATCTTATTCTTTTTATCATTCTCTTGTTGAATAGTTTTAAAGTGATGGGCAATACCTTCTTGTGCCATAGTGGCAACAGTATTAGTAATGTTTCGGTTAGCATCTCGCTCTAAACCTAATTGATGCTTGTAATCAGCTAGACGCATTTGAGATTGCTCTTTACTTGCAAGCCTGTAGCTTTCTCCCCATGTATTTGCTAAAGCACCAAGTGCGTTGCCCAGCATGTTGCTACCAGCAGGTTGAACCTGGCCCTGACCTAATACTGACTTCATAGCAATCCTATCCCTTATATATCAAGAAGTTTAGCAATTCCACCCTGTTTTGTAAGCGCATCGGAACTTTTATTATAGTGGTGGTTGCAAAAGACTAGGTCTCCGTACGGGAGTTCTACAACAAATACTGCTCTAGCAGAGCAGCCGTCACATTGGACCCGCTGCTTCTCCTGTGGTTGGGGCAAAGTTTCTACCAGATCCTGCATTTGCGCTTATCCTTGCTCTAGGGGAGTCCATTTCAACACCGGTATATGTTCCGATACCTTCAGTACCAATACCATACATACTATCATATGTTCCGGACCAAGGCTTAGGCCATCCAGCACCCAACCTTCCCATAACAGCGTGATCTTCATATGGGCTGTTGGGAATGTAGTAATGGTGGGCTTGTAGCGTCTTTGGGTTAGGCATAGGAGTATTCTCTCACTAAAGCAAAAAGCCGGGAGCGTTAACTCCCGGCTAATTACGTTTAGGCTATTAGGCCCAAGGTGTGATTGTGATTGCAGCGCCTGCGGCTGTTGAAGCAGCTCCAGCAGCGATGCTCTGTGTCTTGATAGTTCCTGAGGTTCCAGCAACTGTTCCTGCTACCAAACCTGTGAGGGCAAGTGCAGTTGTTCCGTTAGATACGAACGATACAGTGTTGGTTCCTGTAGCAGTTACTGTCCAAGTACCGTTAAGTTCAGCACCTGTTGAAGCAAGCGATGCAACAGTAATCTTTGAACCAACTGGGAAGGCGGCGCCTGCACCAGTAGCTGTCAAGGTTGCTGTTGTTGTATTAAGGGTACGAGAAGCTGCAGTTACAGAAATTGGGGTATTTGTTGCACCTGAAGCAGTTGTGATTGTGAACTCAGATTGTGTAAGGATTGTCTGAGCATTTGCGGTTGTTTGACCGATAACACTTGGAACTGTTACATATGCAACACCTCCTACGTATGCACCGTCAGAATCAGTAGCGCCTGCACCAAGTTGTGCATAACCAGTTTGACCTGTGATTGATACGCCTGAACCAGCTGAGTTAGTGACTGTGAAGCCATAAGCTGTAGCTGATGCGATTGTTGCGTTTGTAAGGTTGAATGCAGAGTTTGTAAGACCTGTGATGGTTACATTCTGACCAACTAGAGAAGCTGGAACAACTCCGTGTGATTGAGCTGTGTAGGTGATTGTTGTTCCGTTACCAGAAGCAGCTGTTACGTTAAATACGAAATCTCCAGCTACGAATGATGGGAAGTTTGAGTAGTTTGCTTCTGCGATAGCGTGGCCGTCATAAGCGTAGTTCAAGAGAGCCGAGTTAACTGTTGAGGTATTTGTCCAAGCAACGTTCTGTGAACCACCTACGGTTACAGTTGCTGTTGGGGTACCTGCAGTACGTTGATCATTTGGTTGAATAGGGAAGTTGCGCCATACGAAGTCTACAGCTACATCTCCGGTAACAGTTGAGGTTGTTACGTTAGTGAGCATAGCACTTGCATATGTTGCTGATGTGGTTGTTACAGTGAGGTTAGTGTTTCCTGTAATAGGGTTACCACTGTACACAGTCCATGAGGTAAGGCCTGTGCCTTCAAGATCTGTTGCCATTATATTACCAATCTATATAGAGGGTTAAAGTCCCGGTGCACTTAGGGACAAGAGAAGGGTAACAGAGGATTATACGTCTTGTACGTATATTCTGGTCTCTCCACCAGAATTGCTGTCAAATTCTTTAGCTGCATCTACTGCCAAGGTCATAGCCTTAATAGCCACCTCTTTATCTTCAAAGATGGTGTTGCCAAAGGCATAGAGCACTCCTTGAGCGAAATCTCCACCGCTACCGGAGGTGATGTAGTTCCTGGCATCTCTATCGATAGAGTAGTCTTCATCGATGATATATACGTGGCCCTGCACAGCGACGATGAATACGTTGTCATACTTAGCGTAGTCGCCATCATCCTTCATATCATAACCTGCCTTGATGAACAAGTCACGCATCTTAGGAAGAAAGACATTTACCATCCAAGCATCAAGCTTCTCTGGAGACAACTTAGTGCGAGGCTTTGGTGCTCTCCAGCCTCTTTGTAGAAGGTTCATGCCTCGACCAATACCGCAACCGGCAATTAGGATGCCGTTATTCATTACGACCTTATCGTCTTTCATAAAGACTTTACGGTACTCATTGTAGGTGCCCTGAGTGTCAGCACCCATTACTACCCAACCATCGCCCTGAACTGCCGCAATCGTAGTCATAAAGACCCTCTCATAGTGTTTTTCTCGTACCAGAAGGATACCAGATTAATCCTTGGTTCCCTCTTCAAAGAGCTGCTCTCTAGTCTGAGGGGGCACATTGTTGCCTAAATCATCCCACCCGCCATTGCTATACCCGGCTAAAACGGTATCTATATAATCTGAGGTGGAGTTATAGTTCTGATAGTCCTCCCAGTCCTCAATCGATACGCCTGGGTAGCCAACCATCTTATCATCACGCATTAAAATGGCCAAATACTTAAGTTTTCGGTTATATCCTATTTTTTGAGCTCTAGGCCTTCCTAGAGGGTTATTACTACGGGCTGGGTTAATAACCTCGTATCCTTCACCAAAATCAGGGTCATTGCCGTATTGGCTTGGCCGGCTGATATCTAGGATATCCAAACCATCAGTTCTACTGACATTTGTGATATTTGGTACTAAAAGGTCTAAGCCATCTGGGCGTCCAGAGGCCTCTCTAATGGCACGGGCAGCCTCTTGCTCGGCAAAGATCTCGTCTAAGTTCTTACCTAGGCCACGCTTCCTACCTGCCATGGGTGCGGTTCCATTCTATGTAGTTCCGTATATAGACGATGATATAGGCTAAAGAACCAAAATAAAAGCCATACTGGTGGGTAACGGTGGCATAGGCAACCCACAACAGCTCATTAAAGATCAAAATGACCCAGGACCAGATATTCTTCCTACCTAGAAAGAAAACCCCTGTAGTTCCTACTATAGCGAGAATCCATGACCACACTTACTTCCCACCCCATCCTCCGCCTTTAAAATGTGCAGGAGTTGCGCTCCAAACGCGGGACATGGTTGAATTACACCCTACACACATAGGTTGCGACTCCTCATGCATAGAGCGCTCAACTTCTACCTCAGTACCACACTTATCGCACCTATAGTCATACTTTGGCATTATCGGCACCTCTCGCAGTAGTTAGTGGTCCTTACCTCACTACGGGGGATCCAATCGGTCCTTCCACAGTGTGAGCACCTAATCTCTTTAAATTGGTAGCCTTTTCTCTCTTTACGTGCTTGGGGAGAGGTAAGTGCCAACCAAAGCCAAGCAATAAAGATTCCTGCCATAATTCCAAATGTAAACATATCTCCCTCTTTCGCGCCGGGACGCGGGTGTAATTACCTAGTCGTGGAGCTGATGCTTCCAAGCCTCTTCTTCAGCAATCTTGATAGTATGCTGGATCGACTCTTCTAGGCGGTCTTTACCTCTTGCTTTATCTATGGCCTTCCTGGCCTCTTCATCATTCATTCTTCTCTTCTTTCTTGCCTCCATAAAAGGGCTGTCAAGCCAATCGCAATCTTTCATACGGAATTGAACTTGACAACGTTGGTCATCCTGGAATCGAACCAGGCGCCTCCCGATTATGAGTAGGGCGCTCTACCAATGAGCTAACGACCATTAAAATGCTCCAGTAAGGCCCAATGCTAGTCTCTTTACAGAAAGCCCTAGAGGCCTATGTAGCTGCACATAAACTTGGGGCCAAAACAGGCGGTATCTTACTGGAGCGGGTGGGACCCATAAGGCCCTCAATAAATAATGGTACCACAGATTACTTGATCTTGATAACCTTTGGTTGCAATTCCTCGGGTAGCTCTTGTTCTAATGTAATCCTTAGTAAGCCGTCCTTAAGTTCAGCTCCCTTGACCACTACATACTCCGCCAATACGAAGTTCTGCTTGAAGTCACGGGTAGCAATTCCCTTATGGATAGCGACCTCCTCAGATGCCTCTAAACGGCCTTCTACGGTCAACTGGAGCTCTTTTACCGTAATGGTAATGTCTTCCTTACCAAAACCAGCTACAGCCAGTTCTAGGACGTATGTATCCTTGTTTTTATAGATGTTATATGGAGGATACCCGCCAGTTTTGGCACCTGTAGATACCTGTTTGAAGGTCTCTAGAAGTGGATCGAAGCCGATAGCCCACCTATTGAACTGAGGAAAGAGGCTAGTGATCGTAATTTCCGACCTATCAGCTGTAATATTGCGAGAAGTTTTGCCCCAAGGCTCAAGATAGCCCTCTACATGAGGATTTTGAGGATACCCGCCTGTATTTTGATGTGACGCTGTCATGATATTTATCTCCTTAGACGATAAATTGTTGGTTCCCGACTCATTTTTGAGCTCGGTGATGTAAATCTTAGCATATTTTCTGGTAATTATGATCATAGTTTGCCAATTTCCCGCCAAATTTTCCCCCAACTCTTAGAATTCGGACAAATCGGACAAATCGGACATTTAGGACATATCGGACAGGGCCACTGTATGCCCTCTATACCCTCAACCATCCGTAAAGCCTGGCGGACAAAGCAGGACAAAAGGGATTAAGGGTACGGGGGGGGACAAAACGGACAAATCAATACAAATCGGTCAAGTATAATAGGGTGAAGGTCATCAAAGACCAAAAGTTACGGAGTGTATGGCGTTCCTACCGATAAGCGTATGGGTTGGGTTCAACTCCCAGCCCATACACGCGGAAATACCGCAACGGAAAGGAAATCATGTCCACAACCTCGTTAGTAGATGCTCGTACATCTCTACGCTCCCTTACCACGCAACACGCTTCAGGTAAGGAAGGCTTAGAGGCTACGATAGATGCGTTTGCCGAGCATTATAAGGCAGACGATAGCATCATGCCGTCTGAGTTCTTAGACCTGAACAAGCGTCAGAGTGTTGCCCACTATGGTGGCTACCTTGTAGCACATAAGGGCTTCACCTCGTCTGAGGTCTCAGCGTTTGCTAATGTAATTGGTGTAACCCCCGAGAAGTTAGACTTGTCCGGTGACAAGGCTACTCTCATGGCTTCTCTACGCTTCTTAGATGACCAGCGTGTTGCTGAGCATACTAATGATGTACAGACAGCCCTTCTTCTGGGTGACACGACAGACAAGGCAGGCGGGAAAATCCTTGATGACATCAAGGCTTTTCGTTCTGCCTATGCTGTAACCAAGACAGCCAAGTCCCAAATCCTCTTGCGTAAAGCAGCGCAAGAACTCTTGGACTTCTTGACTGATTCGGAATAGGAACGCCTCTTTAGGCAATGGGCGGGGGATACTTAGGTGTCTCCCGCCTCTCTTTCTATGCTCATAGTTTATCTATGGTCATAGATGGGGAGAATTGCTAACTGCTTACACGCTAGATGGAATGTTCTAGCCCCCCTCGGTAGACGCCATACACTATTCGGTGTCCTGCTATACAGAGTAGGGGGTAGACCTATGTCTGCCCCCTATTTTGGCTACTGTAATCACACAACTCCCATCATTGAGAGTAAGGCCAGGCTATGGGGCTTGGTCGCCTATCTTATCAGGAGTAGGTTAGGTAGTGGGTAGAAGGGACATAGGATAACTTGTATCGCTGGCTGGTTAGTACAACACACAGTCTTTACTCT
>Ga0208872_1001185_pt1 | contig 16460 bp, 31 predicted proteins | sample CryBogCBH12Aug08_FD_185508 | JGI IMG/M metagenome (GOLD analysis project Ga0208872, IMG submission 185508) | Freshwater microbial communities from Crystal Bog, Wisconsin, USA - CBH12Aug08 (SPAdes) | ecosystem: Environmental > Aquatic > Freshwater > Lake | place: Crystal Bog, Wisconsin, USA...
GCAAAAACTTGGACCAGTATTTCGGCACCTGGTCAAACCTCTGGCAGCAAATCTTCGCGGCCTTCAACCCGGATGTGTTTGTTTATAACAACATCCATTGGCCGTACTCGTATGACTCCGGCGGAAACACGGCGATGGCGTGGAGCAATCAAATGGCCGCGCTCAATGTCATGCTGCCGGCCAAGACTAAAATTTGCATGGTGGGACAGCCGCCGAACGTAAGCCAGGACATGAAAGTGTTGAACTACCAGTACAAGCTCTTGTGCCAGGCGCAAGGCTGGTCTTATGTTGATCTATGGGGTCAATTCCCCTCCTTCACCAACAGTTACAACCTTGGTCTTTTCGAGACCGGAGCCGGTTTCGGGATTCATCCGAGCTTGGCCGGTATGCAAGCCCGCGCCGCCGCCATCTTCCGCCAGTGGAACGCCGGGAACATCTTTCCGAAGGCTGTGGACTTGCGAAACATCAATGGCACGCTGCCGCTGTCCTCCTTGCCCTCCGCCGTCGTTACCAACGGCAACCAACGGGTGACGCTGAATGATCTGATTATCGGCCACGGTAGCGCAAACGGTTGCACGTTCAATGTGGCGTGTGCCTTCAACCCGTGGGACAACGGCACCATCGGCTTTTTTGGCAGCGGCGGTGTCGGGTTCTATGGCTCCGGTGGAATTTTATTGAATGGCCGCGACATCACGGCGGGAAACAACCTCTATTCCCTGTCAGTCTGGACCGGCGCGCTAACTGTGACCAACGCCGCCGCGCTGGGCTCGGTGAGCACGGCCACGGCCACGGCGGGCAGTGTCACGGTAACGAACACGGCCACGGCGCAAACGATGGTTGCAACCAATCTTTGCCTGGCTGGTCAATTTGGGGCCATCACTCAATTCTATGTGAGCGCGAATAGTTCCAATTCAATCACTGTGCCCGCCGGTAAAACCTACTTTGTTACTTGGAACGGTGCCCGCAGTCTAAACACTTTGATTTGGACTAACGGCTATGGCGTTGGCAGCCCGGTAACACTCACGAACCTTGCATGGCCGGTTCAAGGCCCGCTCATCCTGAAGGCTGGTTGGGTTTTGTCGCTGTATGACACGCAAGGCTATCCGGCTGGCGGTTTGTACTACCCCCTTTGATTATGGATGCGAACGCAAACACCGATCCCACGGGAACGCAAACCAGTTGGTTTTCCAACGCGGTCGGCAATGTGGCCAGTTGGTTCACCGGCCAGCCCACCGCCGCGCAATTGCAGGCCACCTCCGCCAGCCTCGACAACCAGTTGAAGAACGGCACCAACGCGCAGACGCTGGCGGCAACCATTGCCGGCAATGCACCGTCCACAGTCACCGGACCCACCACCGGCCCCGACACCTTTTCCGGCGATGCCAATTACTACGCCCCCGGCGGAGCCGGTTATCAGGAAATCTTGGACACCCAAGGCCAGCCCGCCGCCGATGCCGCTTACGCCCAAGTGTTGGGCGACATTTCCCAGCAGGAAGCCCAAACCGCCGCCATCCCGTCACAGATTGGCGATGCCGCCATCGCCGGGGCGGAGAACGGATTGGCCAATGCGGTTAACACCGCGAAAAACCCGTTCGGCGATTTGTTCAAGGTGGTTGGCTGGCAATGGCTGCTCATCGGGGGATTGGTTCTCTTCTTCTACCTGGGCGGCATGGATTATCTGCGCCGCCAGCTCAAAAAAGCATGAACAGTTTCACCAAAAACATTTTGGCCACACTCATCGCCGCCGCCATCGTCGGCAACGTCACTTTTCTATGGAGCGTTAACGCCCGTCTGGCTCGCATAGAAACCCAGTTAGTTCTCATGACGGGCAAAAACACCATCGCATCAAACACCAGTACCTACCATGAATGACAATCAACTCGGCTCCCTTGTATTGAGCCTCATCAAAGTCCTCTGTGCCGCCCTCGCCGCGCACGGATTTACCACCGCTTCCACCATCCTCGGAATGCCCGACGTGGTGCAAGACCTCACCGGCATCATTGGCGTTATCATCGCCATGGCCATGTCGCATCTTCACCATGGCGACAGTTCCCAAAACTCTGCGCCGCCGCCGTCCTCCTCTGGCAATAAGTTGCCGCTTGTGCTCATGGTCGCAAGTTTGACGGCTGCGGCGTTTCTTTCCGCCGGCTGTCAGTCCGCCCCCGGGGTGGTATTAAAGACTGTCGGAACCACCGATGCCACCGCCTACGCCGCGCTTCATGCTTGGGGTGATTATGTGGCCGCGAATCATCCGCCCGTCTCGCAGGAAATCGCCGTGCGGGCCGCGTACCAGAAGTTTCAGACCGCCGAAGAACTTTCGTTGGATGTCGGCAAAGGTTTGCTGTCGTACACCGGCACCAACGCCCCGGCAGGCCTGCTCGCGCAATCCACCGCCGCCAGTCAGGCGGAGACACAGGCATTGCAAGAATTGCTCACGCTGCTCGCGCAATTCGGCGTGAAACTGTAAACCAACCCCAACCACCGACAAAGAGAGACACCAAGCCATGAATCCGCAACTCGCCATCCTCATCCTCGAAGAGGCCATCAAGTACACCCCGGCCCTCGTGCAGGAAATCCAAACCCTGTTCAGCGCGGGCACCCCCACGCCCGAACAGTTTGACGCCCTCCGGCAAAAGATTGCCAACGAGAGCTACGCCGCCGCCGTGCCTGGCTCCGCCATCCCCGCCGGCCAGTAAACCTCCCCGGCCTCACCGCCAACCAAAACCACCATGATAGAAATCAAAGACAGCAACGGGCATTACAAGTGCCCGATCTGCGGCAGCATCACCGCCGCCCCGGAATTGCACCGCAAACATTGCGTCCCCCCGGTTGCCCCGGCTCCTCCAATCCCGCCAGTCCCGGAAAAGACCGAAGAGGAAATGGACGAGCAGTTTGCCGAAGAGCTTGCCGAAATTGAGGCGCAGAAGATGGTCGCGTCAATCCGGCAGCAAACGGGATGCCCAATCCCGTCCAAGCCGCCGATCCTGCCGAAGCAAACCGGCAAAGTGCTGCGGCTGTTTAAGGCCATCACTGGCCAGTGACTGACCCCAAATGCTGCCCCGTGCGCAAGCGTACAGACGCCCGCACGGGGCTTTTTTATGGAAGTCTTCACCATTCCCCTGCCCGTGGCCATTGAATGGCTGCAAGGCCACGCCGGCGAAACGGAACTGCTTGCCGCCCGTGATACCTCGCGTGATGTGGTTTTTATCTTCCGGCTGGAATCCAGAGAGGACTACGCCGCGCTCCGGTTGCGCTGTGGCGAGCTTTACGATGCCGGGGCGCGTGGTTTATGCGCCCGGTCGGAAAACCCCGTCATATTGGCGCACGTGAAGAAATTGGGCGGCCACTGTTTCCCCGAGCGGGACACCCGGTTTCAACGCTTCGTCCTGCTCCCCGCCAGCTTCAAGCGTTGGGCCACAGTTTCCAAAAATTCGCCGCCTCTTCCGGGGTGACGATCTCCCGGTAGTGATTGAATAGCATCTGCTCGGTATGGCCGGCCTCTAGGGCCGTTTTTCCCGCGTTCTGAAACTCTGCCAGATGGAAACTAACGAACGTATGCCGGGCCACATTCCGGGGGCAGAACACGCCCGCCTTGGCATAGACCGCCCGCATCCGATTGTTGACCTGCCGGAGCGGCAAAACCCCGCCCAAATCAAGCCAGGCGCGCAACACGGGCTGAATGGTGACCAGCCTACGCCGCCGGGTCTTTGCTTTCGCCGCCGTTACTTCAATGTGCGTCTTGCCGATCTCCGTTTCTTCCAACGCCGTGGCCTCGGTGGTCCGCAGCCCGGCAAAATACTTGATGGCCAGACACCGCATGGCCGTCAAATCAATGCTGCGGGCCGTCTCCAAAATGTGTTTCACCTCCGCCGCCTTGTGAATCGTCGGGGGTTCATGGCTTTGGGTGGGAATGTCAATTGCCGCCGCCGGATTGGCCACGAGCAAGCCGCGTTTGATGCACCAGGCAAAGCACGTCCGCAAATCCTGTAAGGCTCCCTTGCGCGTGCGGGCCGACCATTTTTTAGACAGCATCCATTGTTCGATCTCCTCCGGCGTGATGGAAGCCGCCGGACGGCCTTCCCGGCCCTTGGCGAACTCGCGCAGATGTTTCAGGGCAATCGAAAGGTAATTGTCCGACCGGCCCGCCTCGGCCTTGGAAATCAGGAATTTGTTGAAAGCGGCAGCCAGGGAGACAACCTCTGTACTGTGGGGAGGGCTGGACACAGAAAAACCGTTACCCGCTTGTCTGACAGCGGCCAACAATTGCAGCGCGGCGGCTTCAATCGCTTGCAGGCTGGCAGAGGAAGGGGAATGTCTCTGCGGCATAGCGTTATTAACTGGCTCCAGAGGTAGGACTCGAATGAGGTTCATTTTGGTCTAATATTCTCAAACAAAGGGTTTTATTTGTCCGTTTTTTTACCTGCGAGGAACCCGCCCATGAAGCCAAAAAGACCAATAATTGTTTTTTCGGCAAGGTTATCATCGCCCGCAGAATGAACTTTGTATACAAAGTTCAAAACCACAGCAGCAAATACCAAAATGGCAATCATTCGGAGCGTATCACAAATGGTAGATATTACCCCGTGGACATGAAGAGCCTTAACCAAGGGCTGGACGTGTGGTGATAAGATTTTTAAAATATCAGTCAGTTTTTCAGGTGGCGAAACCTCGGCTTCCTTACCTTCCGTTTTGGGGACAATTTCCAAGCTCATAATAAATCATTCTGTTTCGGAGAAACCGCAAAAATTCTTCTCATCTTCGGCAAAAACTTTTTCCCCATTATTTAGTGCAATTACGCCACGTATTTCCGTTGATCCATTTTCAACTTGTACCAGTGCCCAACAAAGTAGAGGCTTAGAACGTTCCCTATGGGTAAAATCAGCAGCCCAACCATTTGATGGAATTATTTGGATGATCTTCATTTTCTTTTTGGGGTTATAGTTTGTGCGATTTCAGTTGTTACGAAAGCCTCATCAAATCCGGCGACTCTGAACTTGGGAGGCAAACCTAATTGGCATTTGTTATCAGCTATCGCCTTGATAGCCGCCTTGAGCAAAAGCGTTGCAAGCTTCTGCCTCGTGAAAAGGTCAGAACATATTTTATCAAGCGTCTCCGCCTCATCTGGCGTTATGCGTATGTTTAACTGTGCTGTTTTCATATGGTTAATTTAATTGATTTGGTTTGATTTGGTAGGCGGTTAAATGATTGCATTTGCTGTTGACAACAGCAAATGATGTTGTATGGTGGTTTTCGTTATGAAAATCACCATTGAACTGCCTGACTCTGCATCTCCTCTGTTTAACGCCTTATCCATCATATCCAGCCAGACACCGGAAGCATTTGCTTCAAACTGTGTCGTTAATTGGCTGGTATCGGAAGAGGCATCGGCCCTGATTGATAATGAAGTCAACAAGCTTAACTCCACACTCAAATGACACGTTTCCAAATTCTGTCCGAAGTAAACAAGTCCAAGCCTTGCGGTGTCGCTCAAATAGACCGCTATCTAAATAAATTCGGCATTGAACCGCTTGGCATCCGCCAGCGTCCCCAGCAATACCCCGACGATGCCCCGGCTCGCATCCTCGCCGCCCTCGGCATCGCTCCGGCCTTGCCCTCACACCGCCGGCAACGGCTGGCCAGCCTCGAAACCCTCCGCCGGGCCAAAAAGAAAGCGGGGGCCAAATGAAGTTCCGATTATACGGCCTTAACTTTTATGGCCTCTGTCATGTTGCGGAAACTGTCAGGTGTTTTGGCTTCCAGGCAAAACAGCATGACGAGAATGGACAATGGGCGCGGGATCACATTCGCGGGGCGATAAATGAAGCCATTGCCGAAGCTCCCAAAAAATACCGCCAACAACAGGCGGCACTGTTAGCGAAACGAATCCGCGAAGCCAGAGTAACCAAAGGTGCAATATGACTGCCATGGATAAATTCTTAGTCGCTCGCCGGAACATGAACACAATCTACAAATCCGGCCGGGCCTGTCCCCGCCGGGCGCGCGTGTTCTGGAAATGGTTCCGGGTCTGCCAAAAGACCGCCCGCAAGGAATGCCGCCGCATCATGAGAAAGGCAGGTGTCCTGTGAAATACGCCATTTCCATCATCGCCATGGCCATGGCCACAGGTCTGGCCTTCATCATTGGGCAAATTCTCTATTGGCTGCTAAACACTCCCCTGCACCGCTGATATGAAAAAAACCAATCGTTTTAAGTTTCACCGTCAGGACGGGCAACCCGGCATTGCCGACCATAAAAAGCTCCGGTTCTACCCGTTTGAGTCGCAGGAATCAGCCGCGAAGGCATTGGCATTGATCTTGGTTCCCGGCAATCAGTTCATTCTAAAACTCGCGTTTGACCGTCTCCAACCCTCTGCCACGCCATGAACTCCCTGATTGAACGCATCATGGCCGTGGCCGGGGCGATGCCAGACCCGGCAGCGCATCGCCGTTACCTCGCCACGCTGTCAGAGAAGCAACTTCTTGACCGGCTGGCCACGCTCACGGGCGAATATAAACAGCCGGCCACAATCGAATTTTGGGGGCCAATCCGCCGCAACCTACAACCAACGCTATGAGCCGCCGATACTGCGGGCGACGTATCTCGCCTTTTAAACGAATCATGGTTCAGGTGAACCATTTTCACCGCTGGTTTACCCGTCGCAAATTGATTCTCCGCCAGCGCGAATTGCAGAAACGTTACCTCCGCGGCCAAGGGGTGATTCTATGAACGGCCATTTCGTTTGCCAGTCCTGCCAGATTGTCCTACTCGACCAGGTATGCCACGAGTGCGGCGCACAGGGCACCTTTTGTCAGGGTCTGGACGCCGTTTACCACACGCCGCCGGCAGTGCGGGAGACGGTCATAAAGCTGTCGGAACTCTCCCCGCAAATGCGGACGGCTGTACGGGCCGCCCGCAGCCTTCCACGGGTATCCCCGGAGCGTGGCCACGCTCTGTTCAATCAAATCCGTCAAACCATCAATCCATGACCTCCCCCCATAAGACCCGAAAAGACCTTGCCAACGAATACGGCGTATCAGTGCGAACCGTTGACCGTTGGAAGGCCCAAGGCGTATTGCCGAAGCCCAAGCGCATCGGTGAACGCCCCTTCTGGACTGACCGCCAGATTCGCCAGGCAGAGCGGATGCGTACCCGGAAATGGAACCGGGCCGAAATGCTCCGCGCTCGCAAAGCCGCCGTGCTCAAACAGCACAAGGCCGAACTGGAATTCAAAAAACTATCCGCCTACCAACCGACCCTTTTTAAAATCTAATGTCAACTTCCGAAGCTCCCACGCCGCCCGTGTTCAAGGCCATATCCGACACGGGACTGGTTAATTTGATGGAACATGAGGCCAAGGCGATTGAATCCGTGCCGATCTTCTACGAGGCCGGCGGCACTTGGTACGGGCCTGACCAAGACGGCTTTTCAATGCTGAAGGATTCGCAGGCGGCTACGTTTGTGACTTACTACGGTTTTTCCAAGTCGGATAAGTTCAGTAATGACCACGGTCAAAAACCCGTTGACCGGGCCTTGCTCTGGTTGAAGCAACGCCGCAAAGTCGCTTACGCCGGGCCGCTGGCGGGCTATCCTGCCGGCCTTCACCAGTGCGGGCCTGACCGCATTCTAGTGACGGAACCGACCAAATTGGTGGAACCCAAAAAGGGTGATTTCTCCAAAATAAAGCTGCTGATTGAATCCATGCTGATGGATGAAGGCAAGAAACCCTTAATCCAAATCCACGCTTTCTACACTCTGGCGGCGGCACGCTACAACACTCTGTTTGACCGCTTGCAGAATCCCGAGGCGGCTACGTTTCGTTTCTGCCCCGCCCTTGCGTTGGTGGGGCCGAAGAGTTGCGGCAAATCGGCGTTGATTGATCTGGTTTTGAAACCGCTGTTTGGCGGGCGGGTTGGTGACCCTACGTCATGGCTGAATGAACCGAAGTTCAACAAGGATTTGTTCATCGCACCGTTACTGGTCATGGATGACAAGGGCAGTCCCCCAACGCTCGCCATCCGCCGGCAGCGCGGCGAGAACTTGAAGGACTTGATCTGGAAGGAAGAGCAGCGCATGGAGGGCAAGGGCCGGGACGCCATTTCGCTCCGCCCGTTTCGCTGGCTCATCATGGCTTGTAACGTCGAAGATTCCGCCCTGCAAATCCTGCCGACCCTAACGGACAGTTTGGCGGATAAAATTATCCATATCCTGTGCCGGCAGGCGGAGGGGTTGCCGGCCACTCACGAGGAGAACGCGCAATGGGTGAAAGACCTCCGGGCGGAACTGCCGGCCTTCGCTTATTTCCTCCGCCAGTTCAAGCCGCCGAAAAATGCGGAGTTGAATCCGCGTTCCCGCGTCATCATCTACCACCATCCGGGCATCACGGAAAAACTGCGGTCAATGCAGCCGGAAATGAAGTTGCTCGGTCTGATTGACCATTACCGGCTTTGGAAGACAGAGACGATGATTTGGGAGGGGAGCGCGACAGAGTTTAACGAGGCCATGCTAGAGGCCGACGAAAAGCACAACGTTTTTCGTTCCATGTTTTCCAGCCTCAATGCACTGGGACGGGCATTGAAGGAACTGGTCAACGTCGCACCGGAGCGCGTTGAAGTGAAAGACCACAACGGTACTTCGCATTATCGAATCCGTCCCGCAACCACACAAAGCTAATATGCCATCATTCAACAAAACCATGATTATGGGGAACCTCACGCGCGACCCCGAAATTCGCTACACGACCAAGGGCACGGCCATCGCAGAATTATCCTTGGCCATCAATCGCACCTGGACTAACGATGCCGGGGAGAAAAAAGAGGACGTGACCTTCATCGAATGCAAGGCCTTCGGCAAAACGGCGGAGACCATGGGCAAGTTTCTGAAAAAGGGCCGTCCGCTGTTTGTCGAGGGCCGCTTGGACGTGGAAGAGTGGGAAGACAAGGAAACCAAGAAACCCCGCCGGCGCACGGTGGTCATCGTGGAAGGGTTTCAGTTTCTCGGGGATAAAAAGGACTGAATCAACATCCCCCCGCGTGACAGGCGGGGGTTTTTTGTGTCTTTAGATTGTCCATAGACTTAACCGAGTGGGGCGATTTCACAGCCAGGCTCTTCGGATCGGATCCACTTTTTTGAGGAAATGGGGCGGTTTCCCAATTCTTAAAACAACTTCCCCCGCAGGACTCCCCCGGTGAGCCGGTTATAGGCGATGAACTCCCCGAGGTTCTGATTTTCCACCAGGGCGACATCGGCCCGCAGTTTGCGGAGGGTATTCAGGGCATCCGGTTCAATCATCTTGAAACAGACCAGCTCCGTGGTCGCACCGATCACGGAGCCGTTTACCAGTTCGGGCCGGCTGGTGTCGCAAACGATGTGGCAGCCCAATTCCCGGCCTTGCTGCATCAGCATGGCGAATTCAACCGGGATACTCTCATCGGTGCAATATTTCCAGATTTCCGGCAGGCTCACGATCTTCTCTCCCGGTGCCCGCTGGCAGACCTCGAATATCCACGAGCAGAACCACCGGAAACCGCGCTTGACGGGCGCGGCAAGGTCGCGGTCACCTGGCTGAGGTAGAAACATGCGGCGGGGAGAAAAAACCACTAGGCGCGAAGCCAGCGCGGCCTCGCATTGATTCAGCGTGTAGCAGGGAGTGAGACCCAACCGGGGGGCCGTGCGCTCCTCTTCGTCGTAAACAAACCCGCAAACGGAATTGGCGTTCAACAGCAGCCGGATGACAAAGGTGGTCTTGCCGGAGCCGGTCATGCCGCAAACGGTCGTGTTGCGCGGGCTGCGGGTGTGGTCAGCCATGGCTATTTCAGTTTGATGTACTTCCGGCCCATGCAGAGCGAGCATGTCACCAGACGGCTATCAAAAATACCCCGCCCCCATTTGGTCAATTGCCCCTGACCATTGCATCTGGGGCAACGGCAACGTTTATCGGCGCGGTTTTTTGCCATATCAAATTACGGTCATCACCACGCCATCAATCATTATTTTTCGGCCATGCTCGATATACTGTTTGGCCTGTTTGTCGCTCGATAGTTTGAGCACGGCGGCAATTTGGTTATGGGTCAACAGCATGGCCCGCAGTTGGAATGCCAATAGCCGACGATACCGCAAAACGTCCTCACGCTTCAAAGGCCGTGGTTCATACCCGATTGGAATTGGCAGCGGGGTAGTCATACCTTTGGCGCGGTTGTCTGCGGTTGCGGTTGCTGCGGTTTCGGCGCGGCCTGATTTTTCATCCGCTCTTTGTACAGTTTCTCCATCCGGTCCATGACGGCAAGATGGCTCGTTCCCAGTTCCACGCCGGCAATCACGAGGGCGATATACGGCGATGCCTCGGAACTGACCCCGGCCTTGTTCAAATGCAGCGCGGCCACTTCGGCGGAGGCCTCGGAAAAATCCTTCATGGCCTCGGCGTTCCATTCGAGGTCTTTTTTCATCCCGTCGCGTTCATCCGGGGTAAACTCGGTGAAGGTATCTAGCCGCCGTTGCAGGGGGATTTTGCGGAGCCGGTCAATGATGCGGGTGATGAGTTGGGCGGGCTTGCGGAGCATGTTGACCGTCCATGGCACCACGACCACACCCGGAGCCATGCCAGTATCAGCCGGCAGGCCAGGCAGAACAGTTCCACCGCCAGCCACCGGAGCAACAGGATTGACAGCCGGTGCGCCATTCGCCAGAGGGGCAGGAGCCGGGCCGCCAGTGGCCGCAGGAGCCGCCGGAATGGGCGGAGCCAAGGCCGCAGACTGTTCCGCGCGAATGTCACGCTTGCGCTTTGCTTCACGCTTGCGCAGGAATTCCGCATGTTCCGGGCTATCAACCGGAAACCCGCTAAGGGTCGGTTTTCCTCCTTTGTGGCCGCCAAATAGTTTCGGCTTCGCGGCAGGATTGCCCGCAGGAATAGGAGCAGGATTTTGGCTTTGAGCGTTTCCGTTCGCCAGAGGAGTAACAGCCTTTCCGCCTCCGGGCGGGACGTTGTTTTTTTTCGGTTCCATGGCATCAATCCTCCGCAGTTTCATCGCCACCGATGCCGAAGGTTTCCAACCAGTGCGGGGTGCGCTCCGACTTGACCGGGGCGGTACCAGGTGCGGGCACGGGCGGAGGCGCAAGCTTGTTCTGCAAATGGCTCACGTCGGTTTCGAGTTTCTTGGCGCGGCCTTCCAGCTTCGCCTTTTCGGCCTTGGCAATTTCCAAGTCGGCCTCCAGTTGCAATTCGCGTTCTGTCTTTTCACCGTTCAGGACGGTGACAGCGGACGGCGGGGGAGTAGCCGGGGCAGCCGGCGCGGCGGGAGCGGTCGGGTTATCGCCACCCGTGGCCGGGGCGGCAGCGGCATCCAGTAAGAGACGATGGTATTTAAACATGGTGTGTATGGTTGATGGTCTTTTGACAGCGACAACTGTCGTTACGGCGGACAGCTTACGCTGTCCGGTTTTTGGGTGTTAGAGACGATGCGAGACATCACCATGCAGGTCTGTCCATCCGTTTTACCGGGGTTTTTTGGCCGGGGGAGGAGCGGCGGCGGGAAGTGTCGTTTTTCGCCCGTCCGTCCAACCGGGTCAATTCCGTCCGGATTATGGATTGGCTCGCTTCGCTCGGATGTAACGGGGATATGGCTTAGGACTCCAAAACTAATGGTTTCCGGCGGACGCCGGGCACGAAAAACCCCCGCACGGCCAATCAGAGGCATTGTGCGGGGGTCATTAGTTTCGTCGGTTCGCAGGACGCGGGCGGTTGATCCCTCAGAGCCGCTTTCCTTCCTGCCAACGGGGACACCATGCGCCGACGGGGCGGCAGCTTCAAGAAAATTTTTGCGATTTTTCGACCTCCCGTGTCTCGGCATGTCCGGTCTTACCGGGACTCTTTCAAAAGATACCCTCATACCCCCTCATATACCCTCAAAAAAAAGGCCATAAGGGGATATGAGGGGTATTTTCAGGCGAAGTCATTTCGGCAAAGCGCGGGCGAAACATTAGTTTTGGAGTCTAAAGCCATATCCACCGTTTCTTTCGAGCGAAGCGAGCCACCTATATTCCCCCGCCGGGGCAATGTCCTTTGTTGTCTCTAACAGCCTTCCGGGGGTTGGGGTAGATTGACACCAGTTCGGCAACGGACGTAACGCGGTGACTGGTGATGTTGATTCGCCCTCCGCCTGAAACCCGCCCCGCCGCTTCGCAGTGTCCCCGGCCTCCCGGCCAAAACCTACCACCCCCACGCACATGAAAAAAATCAAACCTTATCTCATCCTCGCGGCCTCCGTTCTCGGCATCCTGATCGTTTACAAGCTGGTGATCCAGCCGCAGGTCGCCAGCAACGCCACCCTGTCCAAGTACCTCCCGAACGTCTGACCGGCCCTGGCCTCCCGTCGTTCCCCCACCAACCACCAAACCACCAAAAGGAAAATCATTATGGCAGTCGCACTTATCCCCCCGCCGATCACCCAGCCTTCCAGCCCCGTCTCGAATCCGGCGCAAGGCCAGGTGAGTCTGCACAACTGGAATCCCGGCCCGCGCTATTTGGGCATGGATTATATTTTCACCATCACCAAGACGGCCCCCACGGCTGGCTTTACCTCCGCCATCATCTCCGATGTTTGCGCGCTGCTCGACATCCGGGTGAACACCGTTTCCAAGCGGCAGCACACCGCTTACGAGCTGGACAAAATCCAGTCCGCGTGGGACTCCCGTCTGTCCATCAAGCAATATGATGGCATTGGCAACGATCTGATTACCGCCGTGGCCGATGTCGTGGCCGGTGGCAATACCACCCGCACCACCACGTTTGTGGTTACGCTCAATTTGGCGGAGCCGACCCGTTCCACGTACCAGATGCGTGACTTCTTCGCGTGGCCGACCAGTTGGAACAATGCCGCCGTCGGCAAGTTCCCGGCCAATTACACGGTGAACATCCAGACGGCCATCACCATCGCCCCGGCTTCGGCGGTGTACACCACGGCCAACCCCGTCGTGCGCGCCGAAGAGTTGATTGACACCGTGCAGGGTCTGCTCAATGCGGACGGCTCCCCGCAGATGTTTATCACCCACTTCTACCGTGACCAGGTGCCCTACGCCTCGACCTCCCCGGTCCTGCGCGATTGGCCTTACACGGGCGGCGGGTTGGAGCAAATCTCCTTCTTCTGCCAGGCGGGCGACGACATCACCCAAATTGTGGTGAAGGCCGACAACGCCGTGAAGGTGACCACGAGCAAAAATGCCAACGACACCAAGAATGTCCGTTGGGGCTGGTCCTCGTCCTATCCGGCGGCTGCCGGTCAGGCGGACATTTTGCACCTGGCCTTTGACTTCACCGACGACCCGTCCGACTTCTTCCCCTTCGGCGCGTACAACGTGTTTGAAGTGGACCTGACTTTGAATCAGGCCGTGGCCGCGCAAAAGTACATCACCGCCATTTCGCAGGTGTTTAAAGACGCCCTCAAGGCGTAAACCAACCGGAACAAGCTCCGCTGCGGAGCGGGGTTCCCCAGCCCCGCTCCGCTTTTTATTATGCAACCCACAATTGTCTCTTACGACGCGTATAACGACCAGTACCTCCTCTCGGATGGTACGACCGTTGACGCGACGACCTACGACGCGCTGAACGCCGCTACGGCGGCTTCCAATTCAGGCAGTGCCGCCCCCGCCGGAGTTACCGGCGGCAATGCCAACGTCTCCGCCAACACGCCCGGCGTCGGTTCGGTGTTGGAAGGCCTGTTCAATAAAACGTTGAGCGCGGTTGCCCCCATCGCCACCGCCGCTGCCACCAACGCGGTATCGCAGGCCGCGAAGGCCGGTAACACTGTCACCCCCACGCCCGGAACCGGAACGGCGGCGGCGGCGGGCACGTTCATGGGTATGCCCATGAAAACCGTGCTCATCATCGGCGGCATCCTCTTGGCCGCCGTGCTGATCCTCCCGAAATTGCTAAAAAAGGGCAAATAGCATGGAGCCTTTGCCAAACCTGACAGCCAACCTAACTGGCGGAGCAGGCGGGGCCGCTTATGGCGGAACCGTCGGTCCCACCACGTTCGGCGCGGTCAACGTCTCTACCGGCATAAGCAAGACAACGCTGGCCATCGGTGCCGCCGTCGTGCTCGTGATTGGCTTCATCTGGTACAGCAGCCGCAAGAAAAAATCGTGAAACGTCATCCCCACATGGAAGGTTGCGGCCTGCGGCATGTCCGCCTGCCCGGTTCCTGTCCCGCCGTCCTCCGCCATGAACTTGGCGGCGGCGGCGGCAGCAGCGACACCAGCTCCGCCAGCAAGCAAGTCACCGCCACAACCTCCGGCAGCAGTTCCCCGACCACGGGCGACAGTTCGCCGGTCAACCAGGGGAGCCAGCAAATCAATGCCGGCGGCGCGGTAACCGTCAACCAGACCACCGACCCGCAGGCATACGCGGCCATCCAGAACATTATCGCCACCGCCCTGGCCACGACCAACCAGACCCAGCAAGCCATCCAGCAGGGCAACAACCAAAACAACGACGCCGTAAACAGCATCGTTGACAAAGTGCTCGCCGCCTCGCAGGCGCAGTCCGCCAACACCTCCTCCGGGGGTCAGACCAACAACAATCAAACGTTACTGTGGGGCATCGGCCTCGCCATCGTCGGTTTTCTCGGCTTCGGTTTTCTCACGCGCAAAAAATCATGAGTGTCATTCTAAATTCCAGCCCCATCACGCCGTTTACCACGGTGGTCCCCGCCGCCATCGGCGGAGTGCCCGGCGTGATTAAGGCTCCCATCACCGGCGCGCTGCTCGTGGTTGCCGCCTGTACCTCGCCGATCACGGCGCAATTCAACACGGGGTCGCAATTCCCCATTGCCGCCGGCTTTAGCATACCCGGCACGTTCACCAACATCATTTTGACGAACAGCACGCCCAACGCCGTGGCAGTGACGCTGTACGCTTGCGCGTCGGGGGTGAATTATTTCGGCTCCGGCATCGCCACCGATCACAGCAGCTTTTCCGTGGGTTCCTTTGACGGTGCGCTCGCCGCCAATGCCACCAAGGCCATTCCCGGCAACCTGAACGGCAACCAGCGAAAACAAATCGTCATCACCAATCTGGACATCAACGGGCCAAACAACTGCCTGATAACCGATGCCAACGGACTGGCCATCGGCGTGGCCGTGGCGAACATCCCGTGGACCGTGCCAACCGACGGCTACATCATTTTGAAAGCGGCGTTTGGGGCCATCTCCCGAATCCTTGTCGGTGAGTTATACTATGTATAAACGCCTTGCCATTATCGCGGCGTTTGCCGTGTTCGCCGTGGTCAAAGCCACGTCCGGCTATGTGCAGATTCAGGCGCAACCCACCGCCAATATGTACAACCAGACCGGCACGAATGCCGCAGCCGTCTGGACCCTCGGCACCGAAACGTTAACCAATCTAACCACCGAATCCACCAATGCACTTGCCCTCCATTAAAAAACTGTTCTGCCTGGCTGCGGTCATCATCGCCGCCGCCGTGCAGGCTTCCACGCTGCCGCTGTCGCAGTTGCCGGACATCGGCACCAATCAAATCACGTCGCAAGATTTTGTTCCGGCAGACAATTATCAAGGGGCAAACCCGGTCACCGTGCGGATACCCATATCGAAGTTGCAATCCAACTTTGTCACGGCCGTCACCAGCAATCTTAATGTGACACTCAACCCGGTCATTTCCAGCAATCCGCCCGTGCAGATAAACGACCTTCTGGTTTCAACCAACCAACTCCTTTCGTCCGGTGCCATCGGCGGGGTGATTTCCGGCGCGGCATGTGCCTCCAATGCTGTGGTGATGATAATGGGCGACTCTTACACCGACGGCACGGGCACGGAAAGCTCCGGGCAAGGCGTGGGCATGTCAACGGCGTGGTCTCTCGGTTCGCTGCTCCGGCAAGCGTATGGCGATGATGGCGTGTCCGGTTCCGCTGGCGGTTACGGATACGGTTGGAACAATGACGCCGCTCAAAACCAGTACAACTACGGCATCTGGCCAGTGACCGGCCCGGCTGTCCTGACCCAAGTTGCCAATTCAAACACCGTCCGAACGGCGCAGAACAATGCTTACCTGCATTTGCCCATGCCCACTAACTTTGTGAATCTGGCGGGCGTCTGCTACATCACCCAGCCCTTTGGCGGTTCCAATAATGTCACCATTTGGAGTCCGAACGCCAATTACACCAACACCTTTGGCATCATCACCACGGGCAGCGCCACCAACTTTGTGCGCACGAATATCCCCGTGCCATTGGCATCGGATTATTCCATTTTTGTGACCAACATTTACGGGACGAACATTCTGTTTTGTCCGATCCTGTTGAGCACTAATCCCGGCGTGCAATACGTGCAATTTGGGTTCGCTGGCAAAAACTTGGACCAGTATTTCGGCACCTGGTCAAACCTCTGGCAGCAAATCTTCGCGGCCTTCAACCCGGATGTGTTTGTTTATAACAACATCCATTGGCCGTACTCGT
>Ga0208872_1001186_pt1 | contig 16459 bp, 19 predicted proteins | sample CryBogCBH12Aug08_FD_185508 | JGI IMG/M metagenome (GOLD analysis project Ga0208872, IMG submission 185508) | Freshwater microbial communities from Crystal Bog, Wisconsin, USA - CBH12Aug08 (SPAdes) | ecosystem: Environmental > Aquatic > Freshwater > Lake | place: Crystal Bog, Wisconsin, USA...
GAAGAGACTAACTGGTTCTACTGGAAGGCCGGGGACACCAAGGCCATTCGATTCCTCACGGACTCGAACGATATCTTTGTAGTTCCAGTTCACGAAAATGTTCAGACCGTAGATGGAAAGAACAAGACTTTTGTATGCCGACAGGCATTCGACTCCACTTGTGAACTCTGTGCAAGCAAGACCTACCGACGAGATGTAGGTTACGGTGTAGCAGTTCTTCGTGAGCCAGTTTACGAAGAGGGTACTCGCAACATTAAGGGTTACCGAGATGTAACCAGCACCTACGAGACCGAAGAGAACGGCAAGACTGTCACCAAGAAGAAGCCATATGTGGGAATTGTTTCTCAGGGTATGCGAAACTTCTGGAACCAGATTGCTGTTATTAGCGAGAAGTATGGTAGCCTCCGTGATCGTGAGATCGAGGTCCTTCGACAGGGTGCAGGCACTGACACTACCTACATGGCTTTTGCTCTCGATAAGAAAGAGATTGAAGACATCGACACTCGGTATGCCAAGTTTATGCCGGATATTGAAGGCTTCTTGACTCGTATTGGTAGTGAAGAATACTACCAGGCACAGTTGCACGGTATCAAGCCTGAAGTCAAGGATGAACCATTCGAGACTGTAGTAGAAGACGAGTACGAGGACGAAGACTACGCTCCACTCGATGAAGAGAGCACTGCCGAGCGTCTTCGCAAGCGTATGGCTCAATAGGTTTGTGTGGAGTGGTACCACTTGATGACACAGTGTACTGCCGGCCGCTCCACACATTTTGCCCCGGTATGGACTTACCCTCCTCAGTCCATACCGGGGTTTGTTCTTGATTAAGCAAGTAGCAGTAATTATACTAGTAGGTATATATGACAGACAAATTAGTTCACTTACACGTTCACACTGAACACTCTTTTCTTGATGGTCTAAGTACCGTAGAGCAATTGGTCTCTAGAGTAGTGGATCTAGGGCAGAGTGCAGTAGCCATTACCGACCACGGTGAAGTAAGCGGCCACCTGAGACTACAACGAGAAGCAGATAAGGCCGGTATCAAACCGCTATTTGGTATGGAAGGTTACTTTACTGAAGACCGTTGGGTCCGAGAAGGTAAAAAGGGTGAGAATTATGATCACATGACCATGATCGCTCTCAACCAAAAAGGACTAGAAAATCTCTGGGCTTTGAGTAGCCTGGCTTACATAGAAGGAAGTTATTATGGAAACCCTCGGTTCGACTGGGAGCTCCTGTCCAAATACTCGGAAGGCCTGGCTGTTACCGGCGGGTGTATGGGTGGATGTGTCGGTAAGTTCCTCCACGGTGAATCTAGAAGCATCGAACGAGCAATCGATCGAGTTTCTAGGCTTCAAGCCATCTTTGGGGACAACTTCTACCTCGAATTACACACTTATCTAAGCCCGGAAAGCAATCGTTGGAACGAACGTATTGTAGAGATCTCTCGTGATCTTTCGGTACCGCTATTGGCCGTTAGTGATGCTCACTATGCTCGTCCGGATGACTGGTATGCTCACGAACTAATGACCGCTATCCAGATGGGCAAGAATATGGAGGACCCGGACCGGTTCTCGTATGGACCCAACCAACTCTGTATTTTTAGTGAAGCTGAAACTCGAGAACGTTTGAGTTATCTTCCGGATAGTGTAGTAGATGAGGCTATCCGAAATACCGGAGATATTGCCGAGCGAGCTGATGCCCGTATGCCTGAAGGCCGTAGTATGCCGGTCTTCTTTGCCTCCCCGGAAATGGATGAAAGGCAATTGAGAAAGAAAGTTGCTGAAGGTTTCGACCGTAAGGTTCGTAATGTAGTGGGCCCTGATAAAGTTGATGAGTATCAGAGTAGAATTGATTACGAACTAGATATTGTTTGTAAGCAGGGATTCCCCGGTTACTTCTTGACCGTGCAGGACATTATTGTTTGGAGTAAAAATGAAGGTTATCTTATTGGTCCTAGCCGTGGTAGTGTAGGTGGCAGTCTTCTGGCATACTGTCTTGACATTACTGAAGTTGACCCGATCAAAGCCGGATTACTCTTTGAGAGATTCCTTGACCCTGAGCGGGCCTCTCTTCCTGATATCGATATCGACTTTCCTCGTAATGAGCGCCATCTCGTAAGAGAGCACCTGGAAGAGCAGTACGGTAAGTTTAATATTGCTAGTATTGGTACCCTAAATACCCTGGGTGTCAAGCAGACCATGAGAGACCTATGCCGAGGTCTAGCTATCAATAAAACCGATACCGACAAGATCTGTAATATTATCGATGACTCCTGGAACATTGCTGATAGAGGAGCAGGTCATTATGGATGGGACAAAGTAGAAAAGGCCTATGAACGGGAATTAGCCCCCTGGAAAAAGAAGTATCCCAAGCTATTCCAGATGATGCCCGAGTTCCTGACTCACATTAGACACGCTAGCGCACACGCTGCCGGTGTAGTGATCTCCAAGGATAGTTTGATTGGCCGATTACCTCTTCGCTACAAGAATGGTGATGTTAGAACTCAATTTGATATGTGGGATGTTGAGAGTTTGGGTTTCGTTAAGATCGATATGTTGGGTCTTCGAACTCTTAGTACGCTAATGGAAGCCTACCGATTGATTGAAAAGAATTACGGTAAGGGCGCTTTAGCTCACTTCTACGATTGGCAGTATGACTGGGAAACCTATTATGAAGATCCACGAGTGTGGGACGAGATTGGTACCGGAAATAATATCGGTAGCTTCCAGATTGAAACCAGTAACTTACGAGGGCTAGTAAAGAGATTCCAACCGAGAAGTATTGAGGATCTCTCCACTATGATTGCAGTATGTCGACCGGGTATTACTAGAACCAGTGATGCCGAGACCGGACTCAATCTATTGGAACTCTATCTAAGAAAGCGTGAAGGCAAACTCCCGGTTAAATACAAGCACCCGAACCTCAAAAAGGTACTGGGTAGTACCTATGGTACTTTTGTTTACCAAGAGCAGATCATGCAAGCGTGTGTGGAACTGGCCGGTTACTCGTTGAGTGAGACCGACCGAGTTCGAAAAATCATGGGCAAGATGCTCTTCGATAAAATGAAGAAAGAGCGTGTGATCTTTATTGAAGGTTGCCTCAAGCAGGGTGTAGATAGAAAGATTGCTGAGGCAGTATTTGATGAGATGCAGGCCTTTGGTACTTATGGATTTAACAAGAGCCACAGTTACGGATACGCTATCGTAGCCTATTGGACTGCCTATCTCAAGCACCACTATCCCAAAGAGTTTATGACTGCCTGCTTTAGGACCAACGCTCATGACTCGGTAATCTATACTCGTGAAGCCCGTAGAATGGGTATCTCGGTACTGGGTCCAGATATCAATGAATCGGGTGCCAGTTACACTCTAACCAAAAGCGGTAGTATTCGATATGGCCTAAGTTCGGTTAAGTTTGTTGCTGGTGGTGCTAGTGATCTAGCTCGTATGGCTCCCTTTACTGATATGAAAGACTTTGTTGCTCGAGTTCCCAGTAAAAAGATCAACAAGCGAGCGGCAGTGGCACTTATCAAGTGTGGAGTATTTGACTCTATGTGCGGTAGCGCTAGAAATGCCTTGAGAGAGTATTGGGAAGCTAGAAAGGATTTTAAGGGCATTGATGATGCATGTAAGGACACTTGTGAATATTGCCATGGGAGTCTCAGTGCTTGGAATTGTTACGCTGATCTCCAAGAAGAGATTGATGCAAGAGCAAAGTGGGAGCGTGAACTACTGGGCACTCTTATCAGTGTTGACCCTCTCGGCGACTATATTGATGTTATTGTAGAGGAAGATAATTTTCCAGGTGAGGATGCCATGTTTACCGGTGAGAAGGCCATGGTAGGCGGTCTAATCACTAGGATTAATCCGCTTGTAACCAAGAGTGGAAAAACTCCGGGAGCTCCCATGTGCCAGTTCTGGATTGAACTACCATTACACTCCGAAGAGATCGCTGATTATGATGATCAGGACAGTGATGAAACTTCTTCCAGCAAGGACGAGAGTATTCAGATTGTGGCTTTCCCGGATACTTTTAAGCGAGTGGGAGCACAGATTGAAGTTGGAAGTCCGGTACTATTAGAGATTGAAAAGATGTCTAGTGGACTAAGCCTACGCAATATCTTTAGACTAGATCTACTCAAGGAGAAGGTATGAGCACCACCTGCAACGGTTGTGGAGAAGAATTCAAGTTCCCACTAGAAGTCCCACCTAGGCATTGCCCCAGTTGCTACTGTTGCTGGCATGAAGGTGGAGAAGAGCAACTCACTCTATTCTAATATGATAGATTATGAAAAGGCTCTACAAGAACTAAAAAAAATTCGTGAACCCAAACCCGTAAATCTCGAGCACAAACGCAAGAGAGAGCGAGAGTACTATTGGGCTCATCGAGATCATATTCTCGAACAGAGAAGAGCCAGGACGGGTGATGGATCTTATAAGAGAGCCCTGAATGGATCTATAATACATGGAACAATCAATTGTTACAGAAGAAGAGGGTGTAGGTGTGAACCCTGTAGGGAAGCCAACAACTCTTATGCCCGTGAGTTAAGAAAAAGGAGAAATAATGGCAATCAAGTTTAGACATTTCTGTCACAACTGTAATATAGTATTCCACAAGGCTGTTGATTTTGTATTTCATCACAATGAATACCACATTAAGCATCGTCCTACAGAAAATAGTCGAGATGTTCAACGTGAGTGGCACAACCGATGACTTACAAATTTAAGGAAAGTACTTGTAAAAACTGTCTACGTAAACTTGGAGATACAGTTACTATTTTGCAGGGTGCTGATGGAACTTGGGTCCATAAGTTCAGAAATGGACAGCACTATTCTGTAAAGTGTAATATATGGGACCAGTGGACGGCAGAACCTAATGATTGAACTAAACTTAGACCCACGACTACTAAAAGAGTTGATTAGTGTGGCAAAAACCAATAACATTACTATAGAAGAGCTAATAGAAGAAACTTTGGAAAGAGAATATGGCCGCTAAAGATAGTATTGATAAACTAATTGCAGATCTCAATAAGTTTACTCCTCAGGGTAGTAATAAGCCCATCGCCATGAGAGGCAATAGTATCGAGAAGATCAAGGCCATCCCTACCTTCTCTCCGGCACTTGACTATCTACTCTCTGTAGGTGGTTGGCCCGAAGGCAAGATGATCGAGTTCTTTGGTAAGGAACACTCGGGTAAAAGCTCCTTTGCTCTTATGGCTCTCAAGGACTGTTACGACTTTTACAACGGTGAAAAGATGGTGGCTTATATTGACCTAGAGCACCGTTTCAACCCCGAGTGGGCCGAAAAGCTAGGTCTAAGAGTGGATGAAAGCTTAATTGTAGTTCAACCACCAGACGCCGAGACCGGAACTGACATTATGGTAGAGCTTATCAAGAGCAAGCAGATCTGTGCCATTGTCTGGGACTCTACTGGAGCTGCTGCTACCAAGCACAGTATGCAACAGTTAACCGATAAGAACGACAAGATGGGCGGCAATGCCGCTGTTATGAAGCGTAATGTTCAGACGGTTGCCCCTCTTGCCAATCTCTATGATGTCACCTGCTTCTACTTGAACCAGTTAAGAGCAGACATGGATGGCTACAACCGACCCATGACTCCCGGAGGTCATGCAGTCAAGCACGCCATGAGTGTTAGAATCTATCTCCGCCCTGGTACCGATAAGTATTTTGATAAGATTGACGGAGAGAATATCCAGGTGGGATTTCCTATCGTTATGAAGACCGTTAAGAATAGTTATGGGCCTCCCTTCCGTGAAGGTTGGACCGACTTCTACAACCAACCCAACGTTAACTTGGATCACCCGGGTATTGATACTCGTAGAGACCTTGCACGAATGGGTATCCTATTGGGAGTTGCTAATCGAGCAGGAGCCTGGTTCACTTGGCGAGATGTTAAGGCACAAGGCCGTGACTCATTCTTCCAGGAAATCTGGGACCGAGGTCTAGGTGAAGAGTTTGCCCAAGAGATTAGAGACACTATCAAGAATGGTAACGCTCTAGTTCTCAAAGAGCAAGACGATGAATTCTTCGGTCGTCCTCTAACCAATGACTCTGATGACATCCACGATAGTGAGGTATAGTGAATACGTTTGAAGAATTTGACCATTACTGCGAAAAGTATAACATCAAGCCCGAGGAGTTGGGTGAGGCCTTTGCCGCCTTTCTGAACCACCTTAGTAAGGGCCAGTGGGATGGAGAAGCACATGAAGTGCGACAACTGTGATAAAAAGATTGTACTAGGCACTCGTTGGTGGATTCACAAGAAGACCAATGATTCCTGGTGCAATCCCTTGCAGAGCCAGTTCTCTTGGAACTACCCTACTGCTATCCCCAAAGTAAAGCATCGGGTAGATGCCTAATCCATATAACATCTGGGCCGTTGAGTATGATGGCAAGTGCATGCACATTAAGTATGCAACCAGATTGCCACGTAAACTAAAGAAATTTATTAAGACAATCTTTGATGTAATGGAAGACGGGCGCAACAACTTTGTTGTTGTTAGTCCCTCTTTCGGGGAGTTAACGGACAAATGGGACTCTTCCAACAGAGAATGAGTCAACGCCATGAGCGTGAGATCAAAGATCAGTGGCCTGAAGCCGAACTAACTATTGCTAGTGGTGCCAAGTTTGAAAAGGGTGATGTAAGAACCCACGAAGTACATCTTATGGAATTTGCCATAGAATGTAAAAGCACCCAGAATGCATCTTATAGTATAAGTAAAAAGGTTTGGAATACAATTAAAGAGCATGCCCAGAATCGCAGTTGGCTTGCTCGCCCAGTTTTAGCCATTAGAATTTATGGGCCTACTGAAGAAGAGACCGAGTGGGGAACTAGAGCCAATACTCCAGAGAATCTCCCCATTGAGTTAGACCTTGTAGTTCTTGATAAAGACGACTTCTTGGAACTATACTGTGATTATCTGAGACTAAAGGAACAAGAAAGTGCTAGCAAATAAGTTTGTTGATTTAGTCTTTATGGTAGCATCAGCCTTTATAATCGAACGAGTAGTAAGAAAGAAAAAATGAGTTTTCTAGAAAGAACTCTGGCTACCTACCAGAGTAAAGAACCTATCACTCCCTACCTAGAGGAAGCTCTAATGAAGGGTGACTTTGTACCTGAAGAGTATCCGGTCAAAGTATACAACTATCCTAGAGGGTTTGACAATATGTATCACGCTTCCAGTGATATTATGGCCGGAGAACTCGAACTCTACTACAAGTTTCACCCGGACTGGAGACCGCTACTTCAGGAAGAGAGAATCTCTCCCACTCTAGCCATGACTTTCCAGATTGGTTCTGTATTCCATTCAGTTCTACAAAACATGCTTATTCACTTGGGCTTTACTACCCTAGATAAAACTGAAGTAAAGTTCAAGAATGAAGAGCGAATGATTGCCGGAGCAGTAGATATTCTAGAATTGACCACTCCGGACGGTGAACGTTTTATTGTAGACCTCAAGAGTACTAACCGACTACCCAAAGAGAATCCCTACAACTACGAAATGCAGTTGCGAGTGTACCAAGACAACTGCCCGGGTGCCCCAGAAAGAATGGCCATTCTATACATTGAGAAGGGTTATCCTCACAAGATCAAAACTATTGAGGTTTACAAGAATGATGCAGAACTTGAAAAACTCTATGACAAATGGTCAAAGGTTAGAGTGGCAATCCAAAATAATGATAACTCTAAGCTCGAAACCTGCTGCACTGGAGCTGATGATAAATTCCTGGTGTGCCCGGCAAGAGGGTTCTGTGAGCGATGGACTAAGTGATTCTTTCACTAGATCCTGGCTCCTCCAAGATTGGTTGGAGTTTAACCTCACACTCTGGCAAGCTAGTGGACTATGGATTTCTAAGTCCAATAGCGGAAGTGCCCAAGAGCATGCAGTTCAATCAGAAAATGAATCTTCTAACTAGAAGACTAATTCCTGAATTTGAAGTTCTTCTAGATAGAAGTACTCATGTTGCCTGGGAGATTGTTCCTAGCTTTGGCCAGATGGCTCAAAGAGAACTGGTTCAAGCTACAGCCTCAACTTTAAAGGTATTGACCCTCAAAAGAGATTATGCTTATCAACAGTTTACGCCTCAAAACTGGCATAAACTTTTTGTTGGCAAGGGCAAGTGTACCAAGAATGAAGTTAAAAGTTTGGTACTAGAAAATAAGGATTTATTATATACTGGTGAAACGCTACCTAGTGACCTGCCTTTTGACGTTTATGACGCGATTGCTATAGGCCAGGTAGCAGTAGAGAAAGACAAGTGGATTTATCATGAGCTCTAGTATGAGAGGATTTCGAAAAGGTCTAGACGGCCTTGTTGAACCCTCACTGGGTGTAGGTCATGATGACAAGCTTGGAGATCTTCACAAGTTTGTAGTTCGATCATTCACTTGGGAGAGTAAGCCGGAAGAATTGGCCGCTCTACAAGAAATTGAACGAGTGGTTGAAGAGTTTATCAAAGAGTATGTAGAACCCGCCAATATCATTGTTGCTAGATTTAATAGCGATATCGGTATTAGCGATAGTGAAGCCGATCGTTTGTTTCTAAATCTTCAGAGTGCTATTATGGCCATTGAAGAAGAAGTGACAAGAAGGTACCTTAAAGCCCAGTTTTCATTCTACAACCTAGATGACGAATACTGGGAAGAATACCGTAAACCGGTAAGCGGTACTCAAGGAGATCGTGAAGCACGTGCTCGAGTGGAAACTCGAGAAGCCAGATACTTTTACTTTGTTCAGTACGCCGCCTGGAGAATCATTAATGATAAGGTTCAAGGCCTAAAGGCCACCCAGAAGTATATTCAGAATTCACTTTACCGAAGAGGTTAAAGTGGCCGAGCGTAAGACCCGCAAACAAGAGATTGTTAAAGGCAAGATGACCTGGCAGGTCCTTGAACGCATACTCAATAATTATTGGGAGTGGAAAGCGGTCTATGCTACCACCGGTAATCCCGACCTACAACTCTTAAACGGAGTTACAGTAAACATTCACGATATCTTGAATGGTATTGATCAACTACCGCCTAGGCAACGTCAGGCAGTGGTACTCTCTTGTCTGGAAAACCGCAAGGAAGTAGAAGTAGCCAAGATTATGGGTTTCACTAGATGGAGCTCGCAAGTAGGTATGTACAAGCGTAAGGCTTTAAAGACACTTTGCGAGACAGTCTGGGCGGAACCTAACAATGAATGAACGAGAGCAACAGGAACTCCAAGAATTAATCGAACAATACTCGATTAAGCTTCCCAAATACTGGGACGAGTTTCGATGGGAACAAAAGGTTGAGTTCGTAGCTCATAGAATTCTTCTTCAGAGTAGAACTAGTACCAAGCATTCAGATATTAAAGAAGAAGGTTGGTTAAGTAATAGCCAGCTCGAGAGAAGAAGACGTCGAGAAGTATTGAGTAAATTTGGTAGTTGGGATGAAGTCCCTCCCAAGAAGGGTACCTTTAGTCGTACCTATAACCCGGACTCAAAGGAAACGTAATGGACATGGAAGAAATTAAAAAGGACTATCGAGACCTCGATAGAATGACTCCTAGTACTGACGATCTTCTATCGGAATATATTGACGGGGAAAAGTTTCTCTATAAGGCTATTCCTCAGTGCAAGGTCTGTAGTAGCGGAGACGAGATCCGTAGGTACGTAGACGACCTACTCTTATACCCCAAGAGCTATCGAGAAGTTTTAAGAAGTGTTCAACCCTTGGAAGAGCGGTTGGGTATTGAAGAGGCTGATAGAATTAGTTATAGTAGTGTTAGAACTCACTATCAGAAACACTTGCCGCTAGACAAGAAGGCAGTTCGAGAGGTTATTGAACGTAGAGCCGGGGAAAAGGGCAAAAAGATCATTGATGCCGATGGCAATCTCATGACTCCGGAAGCATTCTTCGAGATTATTGTAGCCAAAGGTTTTGAGGATATTGTTAGTGGTCGAGAGAGGCCGACCATTAGCCAAACTATGCAGGCCATGGGAGTTTTAGAGAGACTGGAACGCGAGAGCCAAAAGAACTATAAGCCGGAAGTTCTAGTTAACCAACTTAATATGATTGTCGCTGCCATTCGAGAGGTTCTTCCAGCAGAATGGCGAGAAAAAGTTTTTGAGAAAATCGATCAATATTCCAATGACTCCAAGAAACCCGTTAGTCCACTGGAGTTGGCAGAAGCCATGGACTATGTTGACGAAGATTTAGGTGACGACATTTAGTTGATTTCTTTTTTTGACTTCATTATACTAGGTAATGAAGAACATTTCTTCAAAACAAATTAGGAGTTAGTTATGTTAACAGTCAAAGATTTGCGAGAGCAAATTGATACAATTAGTCCATCATATTTGCCTCTAGCTTTTGAGGATCTACAGTATGAACCAGTAGTAGCAACTGGACGAGATGGTCTAGTAAATCGTCGTACCGGCCAAATCTTCGCATTTGACGACGAGGTATTCGCAAACTTTACTAAGTTTATTGGTGTACCGGCCAAGTTTGCCGAGAAGCTTCCAGTTGATCTTCGTGTAAATGTCATCAATCACTTCATGGAGCAGGAAGCTGGCCAACAGGTTACCCTCACTCACTTTGGCGAGCAATTCCAGAACATTTTTGAGGAACGCACCACTCTGCTTCCACCTCGGTCGGTAATGGAAATGGTCGGTCGTGTATTCCAGGATTCGGACGTAGTGAGCAAGATTGACTTCCGTGATGGTCTAGTTCTCAATATTCGTACTGCAGAATTCGAAAAAGCAGTCAAGCCCGGTGACCTCACTCAGGGTGGTATTCGATTTAATGCACTGCACGGTAAGACACCGACCGTTAGTCCATACATGGAGCGCTTGGTCTGCAGTAACGGTATGGTGGTAGCCAGTGACATCGATAGTATTAGCCTACGAGGTTTTACGGTTGCCGAGGTGATCGAGAACATGGAGCGTATGGCTCAGATCTATCTACGAGACAACATCCCCGCCTACCTGGACAACTGGGCACGCTTGACCGATATCAAGACACCTAACCCAGAGCAGCTCATTCACCGATTGAGCAAGGAAGGTGAAATCAGTCCCAAGATTGAAACTCGCATCATCGAAGCAGCAGCGGCATTAATCGATAACACCTACTATGATATCGTCAACCTCATCACTAGCTTCCAGCACGAGGAAGGCGTTAACGAGGAGCAATATTACAAGATCCAGCGATTGGGTGGAGCAGCAGTTCGTGATCTCGGTGGCCACCGTTGCTCGGGTTGTCAGCACTCATTGGATTTCTAATCCGTAGATGCAGCACGGTATGGGTTCCACCGTTAACGGGCCCACCCAGCTCCCGTAGCCCAATTGGCAGAGGCACCAGTTTTAGGTACTGGCCAGTGTGAGTTCGAGTCTCACCGGGAGTACTAATGTAAAAACAGTTATGTTGCATATTAGCGGTATAGATCTATAAGGAAACTATGTATACTTTTAATGCCGCTAAAAAAAAGGATGAGAACAACCCTCTAAGTGAATCTCTTCCTGCCGGTATGAGTTACAGACAAAATGGCCGATTTAAGATCGAGCGTTTTCAACGAGTAGATAAAATTCCAGGCTTTGATATTCCCGAGCATGAGGCTATTGCTTTTATTAATCACGTAGTACAACCTCACCGTGATGCTGCAATCTCTACGGCCAAAGATCCCGATTGGGAGAGGCACTTTAATCAGAGGACGTATGACGATGTTAGAGAGTATCTTGATACTCCCGATCCTTTCTATCTTAACGGTAGAACTCCCAGATACAATCCTATTCGTAAAGTGGACATAGATAAGGGACTTCGTCAGGGAACTGACCACTGGTTTGTAGGGGAAGACGGTAAGCCGCAAAGTCTAAAAATATGGGCCCAAAAGTGGAGACACTATCAGATTACCGGTAAGGTCTGGGACCCAGAAGTTGATCGCACCGAGATCAAAGATCCTGAATCTATATCAGCGGGTAATTCTCCCCTAGGCAATACCATTACTGAATATCGCCCTAAAAAGCACTGTACTACTTGTGCCGGTAGTGGGACTGTACCATTCGATAGTAGCAGATGCCCGAGTTGTCACGGTGATGGCACTGATATCGCTAACTCTAATCTTCCATGTCACATCTGTAAGCAACCCAATGGAGAACCAGCAAGATGGCGTTGCAATCGCTGTGATGGCAAAGGTTTTATTGAAGATAGAAGCCAAGAACTTCCCGCAGAACCAACAATTAACGCTTTTTCACCCATTAGAAACCTACCTATTTTACTTCCTACAGACATTGTCGGTATTGCACCCCACGATAAGACCGGTGATCCCATTACTTTTGTTACCGATGACATCACTCACGAATGTGATAAATGTCTACCAGTATGCTTGAGTTGTGGTGGTCGAGACAGTAAGAGTAGTTTGGACAAAGAAGGATTTCACAAAGATCCTCGTAGATGTAGCTACATGGGTAGTCAAACTGGTATTACTGCTGATCCTAGAGCCACTAGCACTTTTAACTCAGGGGGTCCACGATGAAATTCAATGCCTCTCAAGATAGATATAACTACTATCCTCGTTATGAAGCCATTCCACAGTCGCCTCGCTATGTGAAAGACCTAGTTACCGGATGCAGTCGCTGTGGTGCAACAACTAACGGTGACATGTGTCGTGATTGCAAAGATGTAGCTAGAAGTGAAGAAGCAATTGCCGATCACCGCGATTCAGTGCTGATTGTTGGCCGTTCTACTCGTGAACACAGACGTCGTTTTAAAGGCGAATGCCCGGAATGCGCTGATGAAAACCACGAGCAGGCACTAGCGGGAGACCCTTCTGATCGAGTAACTCACTTGGTTCGCTACCCCAACTGCTTGAGTTGCATAGACAATCCACTATAAAGGAATAACATGAAAAACTGGAATGAAAGATACGCTACTGAAAAGACAGCATTTGACTGGAGTCCGATCCCTCCATTAGTGAACTCTGTAGCTCACCTAGGATTAGAAGGTCTTAAGGGTATTGGTCACGGTATTGCCGAAGTGGCTCGTGGTGTTGGTCATGGAATCAATCAGTTGGGTCACGACATGCTACACCCCTTTACCGACAAGTTCCAGGGAGACAAGTCCAAGCTTGATGCCTATAAGGAAATTGTAGATCAGAGTATGAAAAATCTCAATAACCCCAACGCTACTCCAGGTTCTGCACCCAATGGGCAAGAGATTATGAATGCCGTAAATAACTATGGTGACTATCTTCGCAACAACACCCACCGACACTGGAACCTTCTGGGTGTAGGAGCCGATGCCGCCGCCGCTGGTATTGGTGCTGCCGGTGCTGGAGTCGGTAAAATTTTGCACGACACTAACCAACGCAGTAAGGCTTTTAGAGCCGGTATAATTCAACATCGTCAAAAGACCTGGGGCGCACTATCTCCCGAGGTTCAACAGCAGTTAGTTCAAATGCGAGGCCCAGAAGTCGATCCTTCCCACCCGGGACATGATCCGCTATGGCACTACGGTGTCTATACGCACCCAATTGTACGCTATCCCACCTCAAATTACTATAGTCCAAGAGATTTTAATTAATAAACTATAATAGAGACAAACTCTATTAAAGGACAATTATGGCTTTCGATAAACTAAATATTCCTGCAGAAGGTATTGCCCCCGAAGACGTTCCCAAGCTTGACGCATTGCAAACCGCTCAAATGAACGCTTTTCTGGCCGAGCAAAAGGCCGAGCGTGAAGCTGATTCTGAAATCTTGGAACTTCAGGAAGGCGAATTAGCCGCTGCTACCAAGATTATGCAGGACCTCTATGCCAAGTACTACCACAAGAAGGCCAGTTTTGATAATCTTCTGTCTTTAAAAGGTGAGGCCGAAGAGCGTTTTGCTGCTATCAATCTTCAGGTAGTGGTTGACTGGGTCATGCCGAGTATTAGTGTAGAACCTACCCCACCTCAGATTACTATTGTTAATCGTCTTAAGGCATTTGACCCTGAACAGAATCGCTATGAAGTCGGTAAGGGTCTTGCTGACGACTTCTATGATGCCGCTCGTGCAAAGCGAAAGAACAAGAGTAAGCTAATCCTGCCTGGTCAGTAAAGGAAATATATGAGCAGTTGGAATGAACGTTATGCTAGTGAAGGCAAGACCTTTACTCCGCCTGAGGGAGTTCAGAGTGCTGCTCGTAAAGCCTTAAAGTGGATCGAAGAAGGGCATGCCGGTGGTGGTTTTACCAGTGTAGGCCGGGGTAGAGCTCACCAACTGGCCAAGGGTGAAGCACTAAGCTTAAGCACTGTCAAGAGAATGCACAGCTATCTCTCTAGACATGAAGTAGATAAAAAGGGCAAGGACTGGGACAAGCCCAGTGCCGGTAAAGTTGCTTGGTATGCTTGGGGTGGAGATGCTGGTAAGTCATGGGCTGCTGGTATTGTAAGCAAGCATGGGGACAACAAGAAAGACAAGGAATAACTATGCGTAAAGTATCAAGAGCTCAAGAGCAGATGGGTGGTCTAAACTACCGTACTGCTGCAGAAAGTGTTATGCACTCTTGTGATGTTGGTGACCACAAAGTACCAGAAGACGTTCGATGTGTAACTGCTGGCTGTGAGCACAGAGGCGAAAGTTGGGATGGTGATAATCACCAGGATTGGGACCACGACTATGCTTGCCCCACTCACTACAGTGAAGTGAACTTCAAGACAGTAACAGCTGGTTTTGGTGATAAGATTAGAAATATTACCACTCAAGAACCTGCACCTGCTAGTCAAGAAACTATTGATAGACAGAACCGTTCGGTGGTAGTGCCTGATGGCAGTTGGCCTGGTGTACAACATGAGTTCACACGTGATGGTGAACAAGGGAATAGATGTACCACTTGTGGGAGGTCAGAGCAGCACATCTCACATGATGACTACTTTGCTAGAGCACTTACTAACCATAAGCAGAGGCAGGTTAGACTTCCTAGCACTGAAGATACAAATGAGATTAAGTTTGTAAGGTCTGAAGCCTCTAAGAAAGAAGAGCACGAAGACCACTACAAGTACATTAAAAAGCAGGGTGACAGTTGGGTAGTCATTCAAAAGGGTACTGGTAAAGTTCTAAGTCACCATGACTCAAGAGAGAAGGCCATTGCCAGTTTCAAGGCCATGATGATGAACAAGCATGGTATGGCCAACCCCGTAGAGCCATACCGTCACCCGGTAAGTGGTACTGGTCTATGTGGTAAAGCAGACGGCTGTAGCACTTGTGGTGCCTTACTTCCAGCAGCACTTGCAACCCACTCTATGCCATTACACGTTGACGGTGAGAGTCACGAGGCTTTTATGTCCAGAACTAGCGGTATGATAAGTGCACTAGGTTCACTTAGTGCCCACCTCTGTGATGGCGGCAATGGAGTAGAAAATGTTGCTCATGGTCATATTCAGCACATTGCCGGTATGGGAGACCTTGCTATAGGTCGTATTAAGACCGCACAGGATGTTGCTACTGCTATGGGTGGAGCACATAAAGTTCCCAGTGCTGTAAAGTCTGCTCTCAATTCTTCTTGGGGTACGGCTGCCCCCGAACAACTACGGGGATACAGTGACGGTAAGGGCGGCTCCACTAGATTTGACAAAGTAAACTGGTTGGGCAAAGAAGCCTCTAGTTTAAAGCCGATTGAATAATGGAGTGGGCCACTAGATATATCTACGATAACTTAAAGTTATCAAATATAAATAATTGCCATGTTTGTGATAACTCTATAAGAACAGCAAAAGAATGGGATTGGGAAGACCAGTACCGTCCTGGTTTACCGAGACCTACACTTAATGCTGGTGGAAGTGGTAGTTCTCATGCAGAAGTAATGGCAGACACTGAGGGTCTTTTGGTTCATAAGATAAACCCGGTCCCTTTTGGTTGGATCCCCAGTGATGACCCTGAAGGACCAGTACCAACTACTGGTAGGAAGATCCCTTCACACATAACAATCCCCAATCACCTTTGCCCCTGGTGTGGTGTTAAGTTTGAAGATTCAAATAGAATTGTCGCTAGGTGGAAATTGCCAAACCACCATGAGGGTAATGCCTTCTTCCCCTTCCACACTAGGTGTATGAGACAACACAGAATTTTCTGTGGTGGTGCTAGAATTGCAAAGGATAGTGACTTTGAGATAGGTCCATATCATGAGTTAAGAAGAAGGGCAGAAGAACAAAGTAGTGAAGTTGGTACTCCAGAAGAAAAGTTTGTAGATTTCTTTAGAAGTGCAGGGGTTCGTGAAGCAGGGATGGTTGATCCTGGATCTCTTGGTCCCTGTACTGGAACCGGTTGCAAGACTTGTGCTCACTATGATGATCTCATTGGCGGTCTAACCAAGAGTAGTGAAACTCAAAAGCCCACTGCAGCCAATCGAGCCAAGGCTCAGGAACTCAAGAGTCACAAAACTCGTCACAAGAAGGCTCGTGGGACCAAGAAGGCCAGCAAGTGCACTTGTG
>Ga0208872_1001188_pt1 | contig 16454 bp, 17 predicted proteins | sample CryBogCBH12Aug08_FD_185508 | JGI IMG/M metagenome (GOLD analysis project Ga0208872, IMG submission 185508) | Freshwater microbial communities from Crystal Bog, Wisconsin, USA - CBH12Aug08 (SPAdes) | ecosystem: Environmental > Aquatic > Freshwater > Lake | place: Crystal Bog, Wisconsin, USA...
CGAGCTCGTCTAACCTTCTCGCATTATGGTGCAACCCACTCTCAATCCCGAGAGTGGGTTTCGCCGTTTAAAGATCGATTTATCGTATGACGGCACCAACTTCGCGGGCTGGGCCAAGCAGCCTGATCAACGAACAATTCAAGAAGAGATTGAGGATGCCCTCTCTCGTATAACCCGACATAAAGTCAGCACCATTGTTGCTGGTCGCACAGATGCAGGTGTCCATGCACTTCATCAGATCATTCACGTTGATATCCCTGCAGTTCCTCATGTCTCTCGTTATCGCCCAGATGAAACTGAGTGGGATATTGAGAACTTCTACTTCCGTATCAACCAAATTCTTGGGCCAGATATCCGCATTAACTCTGTTGTAGAAGCGCCCGCAAATTTCCATGCGCGATTTTCTGCAGTGGCACGTCACTATCGCTACAAAATTCTGGACAACAATCGCGTCCTTCCGCCACTTCAGCGACTCGATGCCACAACCTGGTTTAGAGAGCTAGATATTGATTTAATGAATGAGGCGAGTGCGCAGATGATTGGCGAAAAGGATTTTGCAACCTTCTGTCGCTTCCGGCCTAACAGCACTACGATCCGCCATCTCACTCGCTTTGATTGGTCGCGCGATAGCGATGGTTTTGTTATCGCCCATCTCTCGGCTGATGCCTTTGGTTGGAATATGGTACGAAATCTCGTAGGCGCTGCAGTCTGTGTAGGGGAGTCGCGCTATCCGGTGAGTTGGATGAAAGAGATACTCACAGCAAAGTCTCGGGTATCAGACTCTTATGTATTTCCAGCCTCTGGCTTAACCTTAGTTAAAGTTGATTATCCAGCGGATGAAGATCTGCTGGCCCGCATCGATCAGACACTTGCACGAAGAGATGAGAGCTTCAATGAAGGTATCGAATAAGCGCGCTCTTGCTCTCTCGTTAGCGAGCATCGCTCCACTTTCTTACATTACAGATCACGCAGCGGCAGCAAGTACCTATCTTGGGGACGCTATTAATTACAACTTTGGAACTGTCCAAGTTCAGATCACTGTTGATGGTGCAAATAAAATTACCCAGATTGATACTCCACAAGTATCAACGCGTGGATCCAATGCTTCGTATACAAATTACGCATTACCAATCCTTGTGAAAGAGGCACTCGCTGCCCAAAGCGCCAGCATCCAAGGAGTATCTGGCGCCTCCTATCTATCGCGCGGATGGATCACCTCACTCGCCTCTGCGATTGCAAAAGAAGGAAATGAAGCGATCGCACCAGCTCCAACTCCTACCGCTAGCCCAACGGTGAAGCCAATGAGCCCGCAAATGGGTGAAGGCGAGAACCAAAGTGAACACGAAGGCGGCGAGCAAGAAGGTGGCGAACACCGAGATCTTCGTAGCCCCGCCCCGCTAACCTCGCGAACCCCTGCACCGATTATCAAGAGTCCAACCCCTGTAGCCAGCCCAACTCTCTCTTCGCCCCCTTCAGGCTCGTTAGGCTCTCTTGGCCTTAAGCCTGGAGCCGGTGTAATCCAAAAGTCGATCACCTGCGTCAAGGGGGCGACGAAGAAGGTCATTAAGGGGCTCAACCCCAAATGTCCGGCCGGATTTACGCTCAAAAAGCCTTAATTTCGTGCCTCAGCGAGGGTGCAGTCAATCCACCCCATTTTGACCCGAGAGTGCTAAGGCGGGTAATCTGCACCTCTTGCAATAAAAGGCTGTAAAGCAGTTTTACAGATGTAGAACCCATTACCGTAATAAGGAGAAGACCTCGTGCGCACATTTACACCGAAGGCTGGTGACCAAGCTACTACTCGTAAGTGGCATGTCATCGATGCAGAAGGCGTAGTACTCGGTCGCCTCGCTTCACACGCTGCTGTTCTACTTCGTGGAAAGCACAAGACAACATTCGCTCCACATATCGATATGGGTGACTTTGTTATTGTGATCAACGCCGAGAAGGTTGTCCTCACAGGCCAGAAGGCTTCACAGAAGTTTGCACACCATCACTCAGGTTTCCCAGGCGGTATGACATCTATCGTCTACTCAGATTTGATCAACCAGGATCCAACTCGCGTTGTTGAGAAGGCGATCCTTGGAATGATTCCTAAGAACAAGCTTGGTCGCCAGGTTGGCACAAAGCTCAAGGTCTACGCAGGCCCAACACATCCACACGCTGCACAGAATCCTGCTGCATACGAGTTCACTCAAATTTCTCAGATCGTTAAGAAGTAATAGGAGCATATAAAACATGTCAGATTTCGAAACAACAGTCGACGCTCAGGACGAAGTCCTTACTTCTTACTCAAGCAGCACTCCATCAGCAGCGACAAACCGTCCATCAATCAAGGCACCAGGTGGCGGAACCGGTCGTCGTAAGGAAGCAGTTGCTCGCGTTCGTCTTGTTCCAGGTTCTGGCAAGTGGACAGTCAATGGCAAGGATCTTGCTGTGTACTTCCCAAATAAGGTTCACCAACAACTCGTCTCAGAGCCATTCCGCACAGTAGGTGCAGAGAATGCCTTTGACGTTATCGCACGTATCAACGGTGGCGGAACATCAGGTCAAGCTGGTGCACTTCGTCTTGGAATCGCACGCGCTCTCAACGAGATTGATCGCGATGCAAACCGTCCTTCACTTAAGAAGGCTGGATTCCTTACACGTGACCCACGTGTTATCGAGCGCAAGAAGTACGGTCTGAAGAAGGCTCGTAAGCGTTCACAATACTCAAAGCGTTAATTCTCTTTCTACGCTTCTCACTGTATTTGCGAGGTTAAATGGCTCTCTTCGGCACCGACGGTGTACGAGGCCTTGCCAATCGCGATCTCACAGCTGAACTCGCTTTAGAACTAGCGGTATCTGCTGCTCACATACTCGGTGAAGTTGGCGCATTTGCCGGCCATCGCCCCAAGGCGATCATCGGTCAGGATTCACGAGCATCTGGTGAATTTCTAGAAGCTGCAGTTATTGCTGGTTTAGCAAGCGCTGGTGTCGATGTCTATCGCGTTGGAATTCTTCCTACACCTGCAGTTGCTCATCTTGTGGCTGAGACTGGTGCCGACCTTGGTGTCATGATCAGCGCATCGCATAATCCAATGCCAGATAATGGAATTAAATTCTTTGCTAAAGGCGGCGGAAAACTCGATGACGCTTTAGAGGCGAAGATCGAAGCACGCATGGGCGAAGAATGGGAACGTCCACTGGGAGCCGAAGTTGGCCGAGTCTACGTCGATGAGAGCGCTTCCGAGCGTTATATCTTCCATCTCCTTTCATCGCTCTCGACAAATCTCAGTGGTTTAAAGCTCGTTGTTGATTGTGCAAATGGTGCATCATCCCGTGTCGCTCCCAAGACATACGAGCGAGCTGGTGCAGAAGTTATTGCCATATCTGCCTCACCAAATGGGCTCAACATCAATGAGGGTTGCGGATCAACCCACCTTGAAAATATTCGCGCCAAAGTTGTTGAGGTCGGCGCAGACCTCGGTATTGCCCACGATGGTGATGCTGATCGCTGTCTTGCGATTGATGCTCAAGGAAATGTCATCGATGGGGATTTCATTATGGCGATCTTGGCGGCTGATATGCACTCTCGTGGAGTATTAAAGAATTCAACAGTCGTCGGCACTGTGATGAGCAACTTGGGCTTTATGAAGGCGATGTCAGGCTTAGGAATCAACGTCGAAACCACCGCGGTTGGCGATCGCTATGTCCTCGAGAAGATGATTGCCGATGGCCATGCCCTCGGTGGCGAGCAATCAGGCCACATCATCTTGCGCGAACACGCAAATACTGGCGATGGCGTATTGACGGCGCTTCATCTGATGCAGGCGATGAAGGTTTCGGGGAAGAGCCTTGCGCAGCTTTCCGAGGTCATGGTTCGCTTCCCACAAGTTTTGATCAATGTTCCTGATGTGAAGAAGGACCAACTCCCAACTGCCGAAAAGCTCAATCAACATATCAAGGCAAAGAGTGAAGAGTTTGGCGATAAGGGGCGGATCTTGGTGCGTGCCTCTGGCACCGAAGCGCTCGTACGCGTTATGGTGGAAGCCGAAACCACGACAGATGCTGAGCAAATCGCCAATGAAATCGCCTCACTAGTAAGATCAGAACTCTCGTAAGGCAGGCTACTAAAGGGGATTGAGCAGATGTGCGGCATCGTTGGATATACCGGCAAGGCCACAGCGCTCTCTCCAGTACTCGAAGGTCTGCGTCGATTGGAATACCGCGGCTATGACTCAGCCGGAATCGCACTCGCCGTCACCAAAGGTGAACCGCTCTGGATTGAGAAGCGAGCAGGAAAACTTGGGAATCTAGAGTCAACCCTCACGACTGTTCCTGATGCACATAGCGGAATTGGCCATACTCGCTGGGCAACTCATGGCGGTCCCACTGATCGCAATGCACACCCACATCTGGATAACGAGGGCAAACTCGCACTAATCCACAATGGCATCATTGAAAATTATGTTGAGCTTCGTGCCGAGCTTGAGAAGCGCGGACATATCTTTAAATCTGAGACCGATACCGAATCAGTTGTTCACTTATTAAGCGATGCCCGCAAGAAGCACAACGGGGATCTCGCTGCAGCGATGCGAGAAGTCTGTGCTGAACTTCGTGGCTCCTTCACCTTGCTCGCTATTCACTCCGATGAGCCTGGCCGTATCGTCGGCGCACGTCGTAATTCGCCACTTGTTGTGGGCGTTGGCGATGGTGAGAACTTCCTGGCATCAGATGTTTCTGCATTTATTGCACATACCAAGAATGCACTTGAGCTTGGTCAAGACGAAGTCGTTGATATCACCGCCGATAAGATCGTTATCACCAATCTTGAAGGCGACATCCTTCCGCAGCGGGCGTATGAGATCTCATGGGATGCATCAGCTGCTGAGCGCGGGGGATTTGAGCACTTCATGCTCAAAGAGATTTATGAGCAACCAAAGGCAGTCGCCGATACATTGATCGGCCGTACTGCAGGTCTTGATCCAGAGATTACCGCTGGAATTAATCTTGAAGGTATTAGTAAAGTAGTGATCATCGCCTGTGGCACTGCTTTTCACGCTGGCCTCGTTGGTAAATATGCGATTGAAAAGTGGGCGAATATCTCTGTCGATGTTGAACTCGCATCAGAGTATCGCTATCGCGAGCCAAGTGTTGATGAAAATACCCTCGTCATTCCTATCTCTCAGTCAGGCGAGACCATGGATACCTTGATGGCGATGCGTTATGCGCGCAGCAAGGGTGCACGCGTATTTGCTGTTTGCAATACCAATGGTTCGACAATTCCTCGTGAATCTGATGCCGTTCTCTACACTTATGCCGGCCCTGAGATTGCCGTTGCATCAACGAAGGCTTTTCTCACTCAGTTAATCGCGATGTACTTGATCGCACTTCATCTCGGAACAGTTCGCGGGTCACTCACTCAAGCAGAGCACGCTGAGATAGTTGGCCATCTCGCAGAACTTCCTGGCAAGGTGGAGCAGGTACTAGAGACCGTTGAACCTCTTCGTGCGCTCACTCGCCAATTTAAAGATGCCTCATCGATGCTCTTCTTGGGTCGACATGTTGGCTTCCCAACTGCACTTGAAGGCGCACTGAAATTAAAAGAACTTGCCTACATGCACGCTGAAGGCTTTGCTGGCGGCGAGCTCAAGCACGGTCCGATCGCATTAATTGACCAGGGAACTCCTATTGTTGCTGTCATGCCAGCTGCTGGTTCACTTCTTGCCGAGAAGATGGCAAGTAATGTGCAGGAAGTAAAGGCTCGCGGCGCAGTCATCATCGCGATCGGTGATGGTGATCTCGATAGCGCCGACCACATGATCAGAATTCCTGCGACCCATCCGTATTTAGAGCCAGTGCTCTCCGTGGTGCCGCTCCAAGTTATTGCCTATGAAATGGCTATTGCGCGAGGAAATGATGTCGATCAACCTCGCAACCTTGCTAAATCAGTCACGGTGGAATAAATGTTTAAGACCCTCCCGGATAGCAGGCGAATTGAGATGTATCGCGCCTTCCGCTGGTCACTCCTTCTCTTTGCAGGTTTTCTCATTGTTACCGAGCAAGTATTAACGCGGAGCTACCTCTACCGCTTTGATCATTGGCTAAAGAATCTTCGCCATCACACCTTTAAAGGTATGTCGAGCCATGCCCTACTGGCACTTGATGATCTCGGTCTTCGAAGCTTCACCGCGATAGTGCTGTTAATCCTTGCCTCATTCATTGGCTGGCGATTTAAATCGTGGCGTCCAATCTACCTTTCAGCATCTGCGCTCTTGTTGCTTAACGGTGTTGTTGGATTATCGAAGTTGATCTTCGGTCGCACGAAGCCACGCCTAGCGCTCGATCTCCTTCATGCTGGTGGCCTCTCATATCCAAGTGGCCATTCAGCGAATGCGCTTCTTACCTGGGGAATGTGCTCATACTTGATCTATCGATATACCCACCGCGAGCCATTTCAGGGAATTAAATTGAATTGGCTGGTCGGCACCATCACCGTCACTGTCTGCATCGTCTCGCTTATTCGCGACACCCACTGGTTCTCAGATCTTCTCGGTGGAGTACTTATCGGTGGATCGCTACTGGTCTTTCTCATTGCCCTTGATCGCGCCTGGCCATCGACAAGGCAGCCATCATGATTTTTGGAATTGGAATTGATGTCGTCGACATTGCACGATTTGAAGAGTCCCTAGTGCGTACACCGACTCTCAAGGAGCGACTATTTAAAGCATCAGAGATGGATCGCCCGATTCACTCACTTGCAGCTCGTTTTGCTGCCAAAGAGGCGATTGCTAAGGCGATGGATTCTAAAGAGAACTTCCATTGGCAAGATGTTGAGATCATCAACCTGGCAAGTGGCAAGCCAACCTTCCTACTCACTGGAGCGACCGCTGATTTCTTGAGCGGAAAGAAAGTTCATTTAACGCTCTCACATGATGCCGGTATTGCATCTGCCATGGTGGTGATTGAAGAGTGAGCGAACCACGTGCCTATGTAGAGGTAGATCTTCGTGCGATTGCCTCTAATATCAAACTTGTTGCATCACTTTCAGATGCGCAGATCTTGGCGGTTGTAAAAGCTGATGCATATGGACACGGGCTGATTGATGTGGCAGAGACTGCAGTCGAAGCAGGCGCGCAGTGGCTCGGAACCGCGCTCCTTGAAGAGGCGCTCGCTTTGCGGGCAGCTGGATTAAAAGTTCCAGTCATGGCGTGGCTGACACCTCCTGGCGATGATTTCGATGAGGCGCTTCGAAAAAATATTGATCTTTCTGTCTCATCACTCGCATTACTTGAGGAGATCCTCGCCGCGTCAGAACGAACAGGAATCAAGCCGCGCATCCATATTGAAGTTGATACCGGAATGACTCGTGGCGGATTCCTTGAAGAGTGGGATCCCTTCTTAATCAGAATCAATGAAGTGAAGGATCACCTTCATATCGTTGGCTTCTGGACTCACTTTGCTCGTGCCGATGAACCAGATTCTGATTTCACAGAGCAACAACTCATTCTTTTTAATGTGCTCCTAAATGCTCTACAAGGCCAGGGGATTTATCCAGAGATTGTGCATGCTGCAAACTCTGCCGGTGCGCTTGCACACAAGGGCTCACATAAGCAGATGGTTCGCCTAGGTATTGCTATGTACGGATTAAGCCCAGATATTTCCACGATGGGTCCATCTGAAAAACTGGGATTGAAACCTGCGATGAGCATCAAGGCGAAACTCGTGAATGTGAAGAGCGTTCCGGCGTTATCACGGGTGGGCTATGGCGGTGTTGGTGTCACTGACCGCGATACCAAGCTCGGAATTGTCTGTATGGGATATAGCGATGGTCTGCCACGTCGAGCAGATTCAACAGCAGGCGTCTCATACCAGGGTGAACTAGCCCGCTTAGTTGGCCGAGTCTCGATGGATCAATGCGTTGTGGATCTCGGACCAGATTCGACTGCGCTAGCAGGGGAGTACGTAACGGTGATAGGCGAGGATGGCTTTAGCGCTGATGATTGGGCGCAAGCGGCCGGAACAATTAATTATGAAATAACGACACGTATTGCTACTCGACTCCCTAGAATCTACCATCGCTAACTAGCAACCCATTCAGCGTTGAAGAGGAGTCGTCGTGTCTGTGCATGTCGCAAGCCCTCTTCTCTCAGTCTCAGCCGTTGATGTTCAATTTGGTGGGCTGAAGGCACTCTCTAATATTCACTGTGAAATTAACACTGGCGAAGTTGTAGGCCTGATCGGCCCAAATGGAGCGGGAAAGACCACGCTCTTCAATGTTCTCTCTGGTCTTGTAACGCCTACCGCTGGTTCCTTAAAACTCTATGGTGAGAGTCGGAGTTGGCTAGCTCCACATGAGCTTGTCGAACATCAGATTGCACGTACTCTGCAAGGAGTAGGACTCTTTGGCGATCTGACAGTTCTAGAGAACGTCATGATCGGTGCAGAGATTCACGCAAAGGCCGGACTATTGCGCTCTCTACTTGGAGCAGACCGCAAGAGTGAGAATGAGATCGGTGAACGCGCCCATGTCGCGCTTGAGAACACGTACTGCGCAGATATTGCTAACCGACGCGTTGATTCACTTCCATACCCCATCACAAAGAGAGTTGCGATTGCTCGCGCACTTGTGAGCAATCCAAAGTTATTGCTTCTTGATGAACCAGCTGGAGGCCTTGGTCAGCAGGATATTGATTGGATGAAGAGCTTAATCCGCAATATTCGTGGGACCACCTCTGTTCTTATCGTGGAGCACCACATGGATGTTGTCATGAGCGTCTGTGATCGGATCTATGTTCTTAACTTTGGTGAGCTCATTGCAGAGGGAACTCCAGCGCAGGTGCGCGAGAACCCTGCTGTGGTCGCTGCCTATCTAGGTACTCAGGCGGATCACTCATGACGCTGATCGTTAAAAATCTTCAAGTGAAACATGGGGCGATTACCGCTATCGATGACCTCTCCTTCACAATCAATAAGGGCGAGCTGGTCACGATTATCGGTAGTAATGGTGCGGGTAAGACGACGCTTCTTCGCGCCCTCTCTGGACTTCTCCCGATTTCAGGTGGAGAGATGTCGTGGAATGGAAAATCGATTGTTGGAGTGCGGGCAGAGAATCTTGTGCGCCTAGGAATCGTTCATGTCTCTGAAGGCAAGGCCGTTATTCCAGAACTCACCGTCTCTGAGAATCTTCAACTAGGTGGAATCTGGCGTAAAGATAAAGCTGATATCGCCGCGGCAACCGCAGAAGTGATTGAACTCTTCCCCCGACTGGGCGAGCGACTCTCACAAGGTGCAGATTCACTCTCTGGGGGCGAACGTCAGATGCTCGCAATTGGAAGAGCGATAATCGCCCGACCAGAGCTCTTACTTCTTGATGAGCCATCACTCGGACTTGCGCCATTAATCATTGAACAGATTTTCCAAGCGATTGATGCGCTTCGCCACCGACTCGGCTTAACAGTTATCTTGGTCGAACAGAATGCCATGTCAGCACTTCGCATTGCTGATCGTGGAATCATCATTAATTTAGGCAAGGTCGTTACATCCGGTACATCGGAGCAGCTCTTAAACGACTCATCCCTACGAGCTGCATACCTGGGGTACTGATGACAATTTTCTTCAACACCCTTCTCGTTGGATTTAGTAGCGGAGCAATCTATTCACTCATGTCACTCGCCCTTGTTTTGGTCTGGCGATCAACTCGAGTGGTGAACTTTGCTGCTGCTGGCCAAGCAATTCTCTCCACTTATATTGGCTATGAAGCGATGAAGGTTCTTCATAACTATTGGCTCTCAATTCCGGTCGCCCTCTTAGCGGGAGCACTGATCAGCGCTGGCGTTGAGGCGATCGTAATGCGACCGCTAGCAAAGCGAAGTAAAGGAACACCTGTAGAGGCGATTGCTCCAGTTATCGCTACCTTAGGAATCTTGGGATTGATTCGAAGTGGCGTTGGACTTATCTGGGGAAATAGCTTCTTGCAGTACACCTCACCTCTTTCGAGTAAGGGTTACACAATCGGTCACACCACAATTCCATTCTCACCTCTGAATGCAGCGATCGTTATTGGTGCTTCTGTGGTGCTTGCGATCTTCGCGATGATCTTTAGATTCACGCGGCTGGGACTTTCGCTCCGCGCAGCGAGTTTCCAACCAGAAATCTCCAGGCTCTCTGGAATACGAGTAGATCTCATCCGGACTATTGGTTGGGCTTTTGCTGGTGCTGCAAGTGCAGTGGCTGGAGCGCTCGTAACTCCGACAACATATCTTTCGCCAAATTCACTCGACCTCTTACTCGTAAGTGGTTTCGTTGCTGCAGTCATTGGGGGACTCGAAAGTTTGATTGGTGCAGTAGTTGGTGGGCTAGTACTAGGTATCGGATTCGCATTTATTCTGCAATACATCGGAACCTCGGTGACATTTAGTGCGGCATTTATTATTTTGATCATTGTTCTTCTGCTTCGCCCACAAGGAATATTTGGCGTAAGGAGAAGCCGTGAAGCTTAAATCTCCAAGAGCGCGATTCTTCATTTCGATTGCCATCGGTGCGGTACTGCTCTTTATTAGTGGTCGCGTTGATGAGCTCCGCTCCTATCAAGGCGCGCAAGTGGCTATTTTTGCGATTGCGATTTCGTCGATTGTTCTCCTAACCGGTTTCTCTGGACAGATCTCACTCGGCCATGGTGCGCTGATGGCAGTCGGTGGATACTCCGCCGTACTTGTGCAATCACATCTCAATCTTCCGTACCCAATTGCTTTTCTGATTGGTGGCGCTGTTGGCGGTGCTGCAGGTTTCTTACTTGGAATTGCTGCTGCTCGACTGCAAGGTCCATACCTTGCTGGAACAACTCTTGCACTTGCTGTTGGAATTCCTTCGCTTGCAAATCAATTCCATATCCTCGGTGGCGAACAAGGTCTCACCTTTGATATTGGGACTGCGCCAAGTTGGATCGGGAAAGACTTTTCGCAGTATCGATGGTTCTTTTGGGTCTCAGTGATCGCTGCACTTCTCAATTATTGGCTCTTACGGAATTTGTTATCAACTCGTTATGGAAGACGCTGGCGGGCAGTACGGGCAAATCCGACCGCAGCGGCGCTTGCGGGCATCAATGTGGGTAAGGCAAAAGTTCTCGCATTTACGCTCAGTTCAGCCGTTGCAGGGCTCGCGGGCTCGTTATACGCCATGCTCCTTGGATTGGTGGCGCCACTTGCCTTCACCCTAACCCTCTCTTTCACTCTTATTACTGGGGCGGTTCTTGCTGGTGTCAGCAACCTCGGGGGTAGCATTGTTGGTGCAGTGGTTTTGGTAGCAATCCCGGAGATCTCTGGTTCGATCACATCGCACCTTGGGGGATCTGAGAAAGTTACTTCAAACCTCCCTGGTCTTATAACGAGCGTCCTCTTGGTCGCTACGGTGCTCTTTGCACCGAATGGTCCAAAGTGGCCACGACGTAAGCACCAGTAAAACTTCATACTGGTAATTCCTACATACCCTCGATGGAAGGAAATTCATGCTCGTTCAGCGTCGAACAAAAGGCGGGATCTTTGCGGCTGCACTTACTGCAGTAGCTACACTCGTAGCAAGCGCGCTCCCAGCCCATGCAGAGACTGGTGTCTCTAGCTCAACAATTAAGTTGGGTATCACAGTTCCACTCACAGGTGCCGCTGCGCCTGGTTACAACAAAATTCCTGCAGCGATGAAGGCTTACTTCGATTACGTAAATGCAAATGGCGGAGTAAATGGCCGCAAGATTCAACTCGTAGTCAAAGATGATGCTTACTCACCAGCTCAGACACTCTCGGTCACAAATGACCTCATTCTTAAAGATAAAGTCTTTGCACTTGTCGGAACTCTCGGAACTGCAAATAACGAGGCGACTACTCGCCTTGTAAATAGCCATGGTGTCCCACGCCTGTTCGTGAACACTGGATTTAGCGGCTTTGCAGATATGAAGAAGTACCCAACAACATTCCCGCTCTTCCCTTCATATGCAACTGAGGCGAAGGCGATGGGTAAGTACATTGCAGATAACTTGGCAGGGCACAAAGTTGCTTTGATCTACCAAGATGATGACTTTGGTGCAGATGCGCTTAAGGGCTTCGCAACAGCTGGAACAAGTTTTGTTGCCAAGATTCCATACTCTGCACTCTCACAGGCTGACCCATCAGTGGTTGGTAAGTGGGTTACATCGATCGTCTCAGCTCAGGCAGATACCGTCATTATGTTTGGTGTTACCAGTGCAACTGGTGCGCTCGCTGGCGGACTTTATAAGGCAGGCCTCATCGGCAAGGTGCAGATGATCCTTGGATCAGTTGGTAGCGATGGAACAACCCTCAAGGGACTCCTTGGACCATTGGCTCCAGCACTTGCTGGATCGATCGCTGCATCCTTCTTGCCTTCACCATCTGATGCGACTGACGAATACGTCAACCTCTTCAAGACTGTGAATACGCAATACAACCCTGGTGCAACATTTGATAACAATGTGCTTGTTGGAATGAATACCGCAATGCTCACTGTTCAAGCGCTTCGCGCAGCAGGAACAAACCCAACTCGCGCAAGCTTGGTTAAGGCGATTGAAGCAAAGGGTTCAACATGGGCATCAGCCGCATTCTCACCAATCCTTTTCAGCGCTAAGAGCCACGTCGGATATACCGGCTACTGGTTTGGAAAGCTCGGACTCGACGGTAATGCAGTTTCAGTCGATGGCCCAGGTAAGTACACCCTCTACACAACCGATTCTGGAAGCGCACCTGTTGTTAAGACAGCAGCTGCTCGTCCAGCAATGCCAGCGAAGGGATTGCCAAACAACTAATGAATATCTCAAAGATGCATAAGAAGATTGCCGTGCTCGGAGCAACAGCTCTTGCAGCACTTGCATTCACATCAGCACCAACTGCCGCACACGCTGCTCCAGCATGTGATGGAAAGGTGCCAATCAATTCATGCGTTGGTGCTACCTCTGATGGTGCTCCATATTCAATGATCGTTCCTGCGAACTTCAACGGAACTGTCTACCTCTACTCGCACGGATATCGCTACAACGTCGATATCCCTGCAGCGATTCCGCTGATCGGTGGTTACAAGATCACCAATACACCACAGCCTGGCCCTAATGCGACAGTAATCCAATACCTTCTCAGTAAGGGTTATGCAGTGATGGGTTCTGGCTTTGCTCGTCAAGGTTGGAATGGTGACTCAGGAGTTGCAACGGATGTTGAACTCATCAACACCTTCAAGACTCAGTTCACCAAGACGACTCACGTCATTGCTTGGGGCGAATCACTCGGCGGCTTCATCACTCAGGGCCTTGCTGAGAAGCTAGGAACACAGCTCTCTGCAGCAGCTCCACTCTGTGTTGCTTCATCAACTGTGGAAGCAGAACTCAAGATGGCGGGAGATTTCCTCTGGGGACTCAAGACCTTCTTTGATCCATCCATCAAGGCCGGTAACTACTCAGCTGGCGCTGCAGGTTATGCAGAAGCAATGGCTGATTTGGGCAAGGTCTTCACCGTGATGGGCAAGCTACAAAAGGGTATTGGCACTGAACTTGTCACTGGCAAGCCTTCATGGCCAGATACAACTCCAGCATCAGTTGCTGCTGCTGGACTTGGTGCAGTCCCTTCACGATCAGCTCTCTTGCTCATCGGTTTGATGGCAGGCCTTCCAACCCAGAGTGCACATTTTGACTCTTCAACTGGACCTGGTTCTGCAAATTCATCGAGCTACACCGGCTTTGCACTTCTCGGAAGCCCAGCACTTGGAGTTCTAGAAAATGGAACTAATGCTGCAGCACTCGCAATCCTTGCAACCCTTGATGTTGAGCAACAATCTGGTGGCGCAATCTTTGATAACTCAAAGACTGATTACGCTGCACAGATGTCATCTGAGGCGAGCACATATAGCGCTGCACTCAGCGGTTCTACAGCTACAGGCGGAATGCTCGCTTACCTTGCCGCTGCGCCACGTGCTACAGCTAACCCTGCTGCAGTAACCAAGATGCGTAGCTTGTTGCAATGGACTGGCAAGATTAGCGTTCCAACAGTGACAATGGTCGGCGTTGCAGATCCAATCACTCCAGCCGGTAACTCAACATATTTGGCTAATCAGTATGCAGCCCAATATGCATCTCAGATCAAGGCGAACTTGAAGGCACACCAGCCTCGCGGTGCCTCTAACTTGATCTCGATCTATGGTTTGACTCCAACTCACTACACAACATTTGATGCAGCTGGCTCGCCAGTCACATCAACGCCTGCAGCGAATGGAACAAATCACTGTAACTTCACAACAAAGCAGTACACAACAGTTGCAGACATGCTCGCTTACGCATCAACAAATGGAAAGAACCTCTCAGGCGGCCCACTGCTCACAGCAGTCCGCAAGATGGGTGGATCTACCGTCGATGCTCAGTTCCAAGCAGCACTTCCTAAGTACTACTCACAGGATTAATCTCCTCAAGTAGTACGTAAAGTAAGTTCCAAGAAGGGCCTCGGGAGACCGGGGCCCTTCTTCTATTACGCTATCGACATGGCCGTTGTCAGATCCCCCGAAGCGATGAAGGAGCTCGGCCGCCATCTTGGCGAGAACCTCCATGCTGGCGATCTCGTTCTCCTCAAAGGTGATCTGGGGGCCGGTAAGACCGCTCTTACTCAGGGCATTGGGTCTGCTCTTGGAATCGCTGGAATCACTTCTCCCACCTTTGTGATCTCGCGGATTCATCATGGCAAAGAGAGCCTGGTTCATGTCGATGCTTATCGCTTAGTCGGTGAGCCGATGGCGATCTTCGATGATCTCGATCTGGACTCACATCTGAAAAGCTCGATCATTGTGATCGAATGGGGCGAGAGTTTTGTAGAACGTCTCGCTGATACTTATTTAGAGATCACGATCGAATTTGGCTCGGGTGATAACGATCGAGTCGTTACCTCACGGGGCCATGGAGCTCGTTGGCGCGGTTTTGAACTGTGAGCACAATTCTTGCCATTGATACATCGACAGATCGGACATCAGTATCGATTGTTCGCGATGGCAAAGCCCTTATTGAACTCCATCACGATGATGCTCTTGCTCACGGTGAAGTTTTACCCAAATTGGTTCAACAAGCACTGGCGATAGAAAATAAAATCGACCTTGTTGCTATCGGGATGGGGCCTGGGCCATTTACCGGACTTCGAGTCGGAATCTCCTTTGGCCAATCATTTGCACTCGCACGTGAGATTCCTTGGAAAGGTGTCTCATCTCTCGATGCGATCGCAGTCGATGCAGGGGTTGAAGATTTCATCGTTGCTATTGATGCTCGTCGTAAAGAACTCTTCTGGGCTCGCTACTTTGAAGGGCGCAGGATCAGCGAACCTGCTGTGAACGTCCACCAGATTGTTGAGGAACTCGGCGTGCAGATCATTCGCACACCACCCCGCGCAACTGCAGTTGCCGAACTTTCGATCTCGCAAGATCTACGTGAGCCTCTCTATATTCGCCGACCTGATGCATACCCACTGCCAGCAGGCATCACCTTCCGCCCGGCTAACGCAATGGATGCAATGGCAATCTACGGGCTGGAAAAAGAGATCTATCAAGGCGAAGACCCTTGGTCCCTTGCTCAGATTAAAGAAGAGCTCGCTGCGAAAGATCGTTATTACTTGGTGGCAGAGCGCGAAGGCCTTGTTATTGGCTATGCCGGAGTCATGCCAGCGGGGGATGTCACGGATATTCTTACAATGACCGTTGAACCGAAGTATCGACGAAAAGGTATTGCACGCGAGTTCTTGAGGCGCCTTATTGATTGGTCGCGCAACAAGAAGGCTGAAGCGGTGATGCTCGAAGTTCGCTACAACAACCTAGAGGCAATTCCTCTGTATGAGTCGAATGGTTTTCGAAAGATCTCTGAGCGAGCTGATTATTACGGCCCAGGCTTAACAGCGATTGTGATGCGCAAGGAGTTGCGATCATGAGCGAGCCATTAGTACTGGGAATTGAGACCTCATGCGATGAGACCGCAGTAGGTATTGTTCGAGGCCGCACTCTATTAGCAAACATCATCTCTTCAAGCGTTGAGCAACATGCCCGCTTTGGCGGAGTGGTTCCAGAGATTGCCAGTAGAGCGCATTTAGAAGCGATGCAGAGTGTCATCTCGCAAGCGCTTGTTGAGGCAAAGGTTTCATTAAAAGATATCGATGCTTTTGGTGTGACTGCTGGCCCAGGATTGATTGGTGCACTGCTTGTTGGCACCTCTGCTGCATCTGGGTTATCGCTCGCTCTCGATAAACCGTTATATGGAGTCAACCACCTCTCATCTCACATTGCAGTAGATGCTCTCGATGAAAAGCAGATCCTCGATCCAGCGATCGGATTGTTGGTAAGCGGCGGTCATAGTTCAATCTTGAAAGTCGCAGATCTGGCTAGTGATGTTGAGGTACTTGGTGCAACGATCGATGATGCAGCCGGTGAAGCCTTCGACAAGATCGCTCGATTGT
>Ga0208872_1001192_pt1 | contig 16442 bp, 15 predicted proteins | sample CryBogCBH12Aug08_FD_185508 | JGI IMG/M metagenome (GOLD analysis project Ga0208872, IMG submission 185508) | Freshwater microbial communities from Crystal Bog, Wisconsin, USA - CBH12Aug08 (SPAdes) | ecosystem: Environmental > Aquatic > Freshwater > Lake | place: Crystal Bog, Wisconsin, USA...
CCAGCATCGCAGCGAACGATATGTCGGATAGCTGCTTCATAAGGAGCGAGTGAACCAAGATTGGTGAAGCGAGCAACGATCTTCGCTGATCCCTTGATGCCTTGGTCATTACGGAATCTGCGGATCTCGGTAATGATCTCTTGAATAGCTGTGATCTTTGTGGCTACCGCGCCATCATGATGGCCGGCGATCGCTTGGGGCCACGGGGCCACAACGAGTGACTCTTTGCCGGTGAGGTTGCACCAGAGCGCTTCGGTGATGAATGGCATGACTGGATGCATCAAGCGGAGCAAGTTATCTAGGACATAACCCAAGACTCGTGCTGATGTTGCAGCAGCTTCTCCGTCAGCAGCAAATGAGGCTTTCGAGAGTTCGAGGTACCAATCGCAGAGATCATCCCAAGCAAAGTGATAGATGAGCTCCATCGCCTTGGAGAATTCATACTTCTCAAGGAGCGAATCGGCTTCAACTAAAGTCTCATTGAATCGAGTGAGGATCCACTTGTTGATGTCATCAAGTGAATCAAAGGCTGGCAGATCGCCTTCGACGGTTGCACCGTTCATGAGTGCAAAGCGAGATGCATTCCAAAGTTTTGTAGCAAAGTTACGTGCGCCGGCGATCCACTCTTCGGCGAGCGCTTGGTCGCTTCCTGGATTTGCACCACGAGCGAGCGTGAAGCGAAGTGCATCGGATCCGTACTTATCCATGAACTCAATCGGATCTACGGTGTTGCCGCGAGACTTCGACATCTTCTTACCGAAACGATCGCGTACTAATCCGTGAAGTGCAATTGTGTTAAATGGTTGAACGCCATCCATCGCAAAGAGACCGAAGAGCATCATGCGCGCTACCCAGAAGAAGAGGATGTCATATCCAGTAACAAGAACACTTGTTGGATAGAACTTCTTTAAATCATCAGATTCTGCCGGCCAACCAAGAGTCGAGAATGGCCATAACGCAGATGAGAACCAAGTATCTAAGACATCGGGATCTTGGGTGTAACCAGCAGGTGGTTGCTCTCCTGGTCCACAGACAACGATCTCATCGTTTGGCCCGTAGTAAACCGGAATGCGGTGGCCCCACCAGAGCTGGCGTGAGATACACCAGTCATGCATGTTGTCGACCCATTCAAAGTAACGCGGTTCAAGTTCGGTTGGTTCAATCTTTACGCGACCATCGCGAACTGCATCTCCGGCAGCCTTTGCAAGTGGTCCTACCTTTACGAACCACTGCTTCGATAGGCGTGGTTCAACGGTGGTATCGCAACGAGAACAGTGGCCGACCGAGTGAATATAAGGACGCTTCTCGGATGGGACGCGACCCATCTCCTTAAGCTTTGCGACGACTGCAACACGAGCATCGAAGCGATCCATGCCATCAAACTCTGTGCCAGTCCCCTTCATCACACCGTGCTCATCCATAATGATGATGAATGGGACGTTATGGCGGACGCCCATCTCAAAGTCATTAGGGTCATGTGCGGCGGTGACCTTGACGGCACCGGTTCCGAAATCAGGATCAACGAGTTCATCGGCGATGATCGGAATCATGCGGTTCACGAGTGGCAGCATTACTTCCTTGCCGATCATATGCTGATAACGAGGATCATCAGGGTGGACAGCTACTGCACCATCACCAAGCATCGTCTCTGGACGAGTTGTCGCAACAGTGATCTGCATATCCCCTTCACCGTAGATAACCTGGACGAATTCGCCAGCATCATCTTGGTGTTCTACTTCAATATCAGAGAGCGCAGTTAAGCAACGTGTGCACCAGTTGATGATTCGTTCGGCGCGATAGATAAGTCCTGCGTCATAAAGGCGCTTGAAGATTGTGAGGATCGCTTCAGAGAGTCCTTCATCCATAGTGAATCGTTCGCGCGACCAATCAACCGAATCACCAAGGCGCTTCATCTGGGCAAGGATCGCTCCGCCAGATTCTTCCTTCCACTCCCAGACCTTCTTCACAAATGCTTCGCGACCGAGGTCGTGACGTGAAAGTCCTTGAGTTGCTAACTGCTTTTCAACAACGTTCTGGGTCGCAATACCTGCGTGATCCATACCTGGAAGCCAGAGCGCTTCAAAGCCCTTCATCCGCTTCATGCGAATCAAGATGTCTTGCAAGGTGTGATCGAGCGCGTGGCCGATATGGAGAACGCCGGTCACATTCGGAGGTGGAATAACGATGGTGAAAGGTGGTTTATCTGACTTGGGATCAGCGGTGAAGTAACCAGCTGCGAGCCACTTTTGATAGAGCGGGGCTTCGATCTCAGCAGGATTAAAGGCTGCTGCTAATTCAGGACGGTCGCTCATAAGGAGATGAAGTCTAGGGCAAGCACGCGCAGAGCCGAATTCGACTCAGAAGTCGTTAAGCGCTCTTCTCTTGTGCGGCCTTATCGAGGGCCTTCTCGGACTTGCTGCGCTTTGGACCTGTGCCACGAAGGACATAGGTAGGTGCAGCTTCCTTGGCTACAGCCTCTGGGGTAACGATGACGCGTTCGACATCTTTGCGAGATGGGACTTCATACATCACGGCGAGGAGTGTCTCCTCCATGATTGCGCGAAGGCCACGAGCACCGGTGCCGCGCTTGATCGCAAGGTCAGCGATCATCTCGAGGGCCGCAGGTGTGAATTCAAGTTCGATGCCATCGAGGTCAAAGAGCTTCTCGTACTGCTTGATAAGTGCATTCTTTGGCTCGGAGAGAATTTCGATAAGTGCTGGGCGATCTAAGTTCTCAACAGATGTGAGGATTGGAAGACGACCGATGAACTCTGGAATCATGCCGAACTTCAAAAGATCTTCTGGCATTACCTCTGCGAAGTAATCCTTACTCTCTTTATCTGCGGCTGATTGCAGTGTTGCATTAAAGCCAACGCCAGCCTTGCCCTTACGACCTTCGATCAACTTATCGAGGCCTGCAAATGCGCCACCGACGATGAAGAGAATATTCGTTGTATCGATCTGAATGAACTCCTGATGTGGGTGCTTGCGACCACCTTGAGGTGGAACCGAAGCGGTTGTGCCTTCAAGAATCTTAAGGAGCGCTTGCTGAACACCTTCACCAGATACATCGCGAGTGATCGATGGATTCTCAGCCTTACGTGCGACCTTATCGATCTCATCGATATAGATGATTCCGGTTTCAGCCTTCTTCACATCGAAATCTGCAGCTTGGAGCAACTTCAAGAGGATGTTCTCAACATCCTCACCGACATAACCTGCTTCGGTGAGCGCTGTTGCATCTGCAATCGCAAATGGAACATTGAGCATGCGAGCGAGAGTCTGTGCAAGAAGTGTCTTGCCGCAACCAGTTGGCCCGAGGATCAAGATGTTGGACTTAGCGAGTTCGACGCCATCATCCTTCTTGATTCCACCTGATTGCACGCGCTTGTAATGGTTATAGACAGCGACCGAGAGCGACTTCTTTGCGCGATCTTGGCCAACGACATATTGATCGAGGAACTGATAGATCTCTTGTGGCTTTGGAACTTCGGTGAGGCCAAGGGTTGAACTCTCTTGAAGTTCTTCGATGATGATCTCGTTACAGAGATCGATACATTCATCACAGATATAGACGCCTGGACCAGCGATGAGCTTCTTAACCTGCTTCTGCGTCTTGCCACAGAAGGAGCACTTAAGAAGGTCTCCTGATTCACCGATACGCGTAGTCATAGAGAGAACTCTAAAACCTTTGCCATAAGCGCGCATGAAAAAGGCCCGCTTTTTAGGCGGGCCTTTGTTCGCTTATAGGCGAATTCTTGAATCAGTTACTGCCGGTTACTGCCAATTACTGCTTAGAGACTTTTCGCGAAGCGAGGACCTGATCGATGATTCCGTACTCAACTGCTTCTGCAGCGGTAAGAATCTTGTCGCGTTCGATATCTTTCGAGACTTCCTCAACGCTCTTGCCGGTGTGCTTTGCAAGCATCACTTCAAGGAGAGCACGCATACGCATGATCTCAGCTGCCTGGATCTCGATATCTGAAGCCTGTCCGCCGCCCTCTGAATATGGCTGGTGAATCAAGACGCGAGCATGTTCGAGCGCCATGCGCTTTCCCGGTGCGCCACCTGCGAGCAAGATCGCTGCAGCTGAAGCCGCTTGACCAAGGCAGACGGTCATGATGTCAGGACGAACAAATTGCATCGTGTCATAGATGGCAGTCAACGCGGTGAAAGATCCACCTGGTGAGTTGATGTACATCATGATGTCGCGATCTGGATCCATCGACTCAAGAGTCAGAAGCTGTGCCATGACATCGTTTGCAACGGTGTCATCGATTCCCTGGCCCAAGAAGATGATGCGCTCTTCAAAGAGCTTGGTGTACGGATCAAGACGCTTGTAGCCGTATGCGGTCTTCTCTTCAATAGTTGGAAGGATGTAGCGAGAGGTGATCTCGTGGACGCGATCTACTGAGAAATCATTCATGCTGTTCCACCGCTTCCTGCTACCTGTGATGCCGACGATACGACGTGATCTACGAGGCCATACTTCTGAGCCTCTTCTGATGTGAACCAACGGTCACGATCTGAATCTTGTGTGATCTGTTCAAAGGTCTGACCAGAGTGATGTGCGATCAATTCAGCCATACGACGCTTGGTGAACATGGTCTGTTCGGCCTGGATCTTGATCTCGGTCGCTGTTCCACCGATACCGCTGAGTGGTTGGTGCATCAGGATGCGAGAGTTAGGAAGGGCGTAACGCTTTCCGACTGCACCTGCTGTGAGAAGGAATTGACCCATTGATGCGGCAAGGCCCATTGATACGGTTGCAACATCGTTCTTGATGTATTGCATCGTGTCATAGATCGCCATACCTGCAGTGACAGATCCACCAGGTGAGTTGATGTACAAATAAATATCTTTAACTGGATCTTCGGCAGCGAGCAAGAGCATCTGAGCTGCGATGGCATTTGCCATGTTGTCTTCAACCTGGCCGACCATAAAGATGATGCGTTCACGGAGCAGGCGCTGATAGACCTGATCGTCTAGGTAGCCACCGAGCGCTGAAGCAGCGCGGGCGCTAAACGGTTCTGCAGGGTTGAAAGTCATTACGAGTAGACCTCTCTCTTTTCTCTGTTACGACATTAACAATCTTTTGCCCAAAATGCTTCCGCAAAAAGGCGGAATCAGGCGTGGGGTTGTTCGCTGGGAGAGATATTGCTGCCCGAAGGCGGAATTACTCGGCTGCAGCTTGCTTTGGCGCGAGCGCCTCGAGATCAACGACCTTGCCAGACTTGGTCTTCACAGTGACGCGACCCAAGACTCCTGCGAGCCCCTTTGCGCGTGCAACTTCTGAAACCATCGAGTTGATCTGACCAGCTTCTGAGATCTCCTTGATGAATTGATCAGGAGTCATGCCATAACGCTGTGATGCGCGGACCAAATATTCGGTGAGTTCGTTCTCGTTGACCGAGACCTGCTCAGCATCGACGATCGTGTCGAAGAGGATCTCCTGCTTGATCGCCTGGATGGTCTGCTCGGTGACTTCAGCGCGGTGCGCTGCATCCTCGAGGCGGCCTTCCTTTTCAAGGTGATCGTTTACTTCATCATCAATGATGTTCTGTGGAAGTGGGATGGTGAGATCTGCGAAGAGCTTCTCAACCAAGAGATCGCGTGCATGTGATCCTTGTTCCAAAGTCTTTACGCGTTCTAGGCGCTTTGCAATATCTGCACGGAGTTCATCAAGAGTTTCGAACTCTGATGCGAGTTGTGCGAAGGCATCATCAAGTGGTGGAAGTTCGCGATTCTTAACAGCCTTGACTGTTACATCGATATCGCCAGTCTCGCCTTCTGGCATACCAACGAGGGTCGCGCTGAAACGCTTTGCTTCACCAGCGTTGAGGCCGATGATCGCTTCATCAAGTCCATCAATCATTGATGCAGAGCCAACTTCGTAAGAGATATCTTTCGCTACGCCACCTTCAAGCTCGACGCCATCCTTTGATGCGACGAGATCGATTGTGACAAAGCTTCCCTTTTCGGCCGCCTTCTCAATTGTTGTAAGAGTTCCGAAGCGAGCACGGAGCGCATCAACTTGTTCTGCAATCTCGGTATCGCCAACAGCGACATCTTCAACTTCGAGTGTGATCTCAGAGAAATTTGGAAGTGTGATCTCGGGGCGGACATCTACTTCAACTTCGAAGACGAGCTTCTCGTTATCAACGAGCTCTTTGATATCTACATTTGGGCGACCAATGACTTTTACATTGTTCTCTTTTGCAGCCTGTGTGTAGAAAGAGGGGAGTCCAGCGTTCACTGCCTCATCAAGAATCGCACCTCGACCGACGCGCTTCTCGATCATTGCATTAGGAACGTGGCCCTTACGGAAACCTGGGATGTTGATTGATGCACCGATAGCTTTGTAAGCACTAGCGATATGTGGTGCAAGCTCTTCAAAAGTTACTTCGATATCAATCTTGACGCGGGTCTCATTGACTTTCGCTACAGAGCTTTTCACGTATCTCCTCAGGTAATCAGACCATGTGGTCCGGATCTAGATATCTCACTTGGGTTGAAATGCTGGTCGGGGCGGGGAGATTCGAACTCCCGGTCTCCTGCTCCCAAAGCAGGCGCGCTAGCCACTACGCTACGCCCCGTGGCGTAAGTGAGGAGTCTAAGGGGTGAAATTCCCTTCTCCTAACCGAGTCTGTAACCTATCCCCTGACCCAAGGAGGAGCCAAATCTGGCCCCACCCCAGGTAGCAGGAACTGCATGAAAATGCGGGTGTAGCTCAATGGTAGAGCCCCAGCCTTCCAAGCTGGCCATGCCGGTTCGATCCCGGTCACCCGCTCCAGTTTTAGACCAGAGAACCGACCAATTGAATTAGGGCTCTCCCCCCAAAGGTCAGTGCGTTACTCGTAGTGCTTCCTGACGCATCCATCACCATCAAACTTAAACTGCTGTTGGCTGCAGTGACTTGAATCGATCCTGTGATCACAAAAGAGTATTTAGCAAATTTATCAAGCATGTTAGTTGGATTCACTGAAACAGTTGCAGACGAGGCAACTTCATAATTCAACACGGCGCTCTGGTCTGAACAGGAGAGCTTCAATCCCAAATAGAAATTTGCCAATGCTTGAGTTGCAGTTCGCCCAGAGACGACCATATTAAATGTGTAAGAGTTTCCCGGTTGTAGATTTCCAAAATTATTACTGGTTGATGTGCCACCAAGATTTGCAGTTTGCAGAACCCAAGTTGGAATTGAAATTGATTGAACTTGCGACGGACCCACTGCACCAGTTGCTCCTTGAACGCCTTGTGGACCTGTTGCGCCTGTTAAACCGATTGGACCTGCTGGACCTGCTGGACCTGCTGGACCTTGCGCACCTGTTGCACCAGTTAATCCTGTTAATCCAATTGGACCTGCGGGACCTTGAGCACCTGTTGCTCCTGTTAAACCGATCGGACCGATCGGACCTGTCGCTCCTGCTGCTCCTTGCGGACCTTGTGGACCTTGCGGACCTTGTGGTCCAGAAATTCCTTGATCTCCTTTATCCCCTTTTTCGCCAGTTGCTCCAGTTGCTCCAGTTGCTCCAGTTGCTCCAGTTGCTCCAGTTGCTCCTTGAGGACCAGTATCACCTGTTGCACCGGTAGCACCTTGTGGTCCAACTGCTCCTGTCGCACCAGTTGCGCCCTTCTCGCCGGGTACTCCTGCAACCACAGAGCCTCCTTTGCCGTTGCTTGAAGGAGAGACCGAAATTTTTAGTGATGATGGTGCAGGCCAGCGGCCCAAAGTCTTGGGGCCATAGATAGCGAGCGCAGCGCTATCGATATAGAAGTCACCATCGATACCAACCGCCGTGGATGGTGCGCCCTTCCCATTCAAGATGGTGTTGGGCCGTGATGCTATGACGCGCCCAGCCTTCTTGATCGGTGTTGATGCGTGGGCGATTGGATAGCCCTGGAGGACCAGGGTGGTGCTGAGTAATCCGATTACAAGCAGTGAAACTCTTCTGCGCATGAGTAGGCCCCCTCGGCCAGTTATTGAGGGATTGGCCCCTCGGATCCCATTTTCTGATCACTCTCCGTGCTCATATAGAGCGCTAGCCCCTCAAATCAAGTGCGGGTTTCTCACTTTATTCCCAGTAACTCTCACTACCATCACAGACCTAACAACCGAATTTCGCAGGTTCGACCTGTTATCTACGTATATCGCGATGTGAGGGCATCGCGAACTACACAGTAAGAAAGAGATCCAATGAAGCTCAACAAGAAATCATCACTCGTAGCTGGTGGGCTCGTAGCAGCTATCACCGTCGGATCACTCGGCGTTGCATCTGCTGCATCATCTCACTCAACACCTTCTGCAAAGAGTGTTGCGACCACTCGCCCAACTATCGGTGGTGCAAATGCATTCTCCGGTACAAATTCTTTCAAAACCATCCTTGATGGTCTCGTAACAAAGGGAACAATCACTCAGGCGCAAGAAGATGCGATCATCGCTGCTCTTGCTGCTGCCAAGCCAACTATGGGTGCAGGTGGACCCGGTGGACCCGGTGGACCTGGTGGGTTCGGCGGATATCGTGGCGGTCCTATGGGGGGACCTAATCAGGCAGCAGAAGAGAATGTGATTCTCTCAACTCTGGGAATCACTGCTGCAACGCTTCAATCAGATCGCGCAGCTGGTCAGTCACTTGCAACAATCGCAGGTGCAAAGACACAGGCTCTCATCACTGCACTCGTTGCAGTTGAGAACTCAGAGATCGATGCAGCTGTAACAGCTGGTCAACTCACAGCAGCACAGGCAACAACCGAGAAGGCTGGTGTCCTTGCTCGCGTAACAGCCCACGTCAATGCAACCCCAGGACAGCGTGGTGCATTTGGTGGAGGACGCGGACGTGGTCATGGCCAGGTCGGTGGACTCGGAGCTCCAATGGCTCCAGCACCAGCAAATGGCTAATAACGGCTAATAAAGCCCGTTGATGGCTCAATGAATTGAGGCACTCACTCTTCTCCAGTGAGTGCCTCACTCATTTCCAGAACTTTTGTTAGAAGATATCCCTATGAGAATCCATATCGGCAGCGATCACGCCGGACTCGACTTTAAGAATGCGATTGTGGCCCACCTTGAAGGCCAAGGCCATCAGGTCACAGACCACGGCCCACATACCTATGACCCACTCGATGATTACCCAGTCTTCTGTATTCCAGCAGCAGAAGCTGTTGCCAGCGATCCAGGATCTATGGGAATTGTTCTCGGGGGATCAGGAAATGGCGAGCAGGTCGCGGCAAATAAGGTGAAGGGCATTCGCGCCATCCTTGCTTGGTCAATCGAGACTGCAAAGCTTGGTCGTCAACATAATGATGCCAATGTCATCGCTATTGGTGGCCGGATGCATACGCCAGAATTCTGCTTAGAGATGGTCGATGCCTTTATTTCCGAACCATTCTCAAACGATGAGCGACATATCCGTCGTATCGGATTAGTAAGTAAGTACGAGAATGAAGGTCAGATCTAACTCTTCTTGAAGTACTTCATATCGGTGACGATATGTCCTTTGCGAAGACCTTGTCCTTCAAACTTTGAGATCGGTCGCCACTCTGGTCGTTCGATTACTCCACCGGTGAAGAGGTCGCTCTCGGAAAAGATTCGTTGAATCCACTGCGCATAAGCGATCCAATCGGTTGCGATATGGATATAGCCACCATCTTTTAACTTCGGATGGATCAACTCAAGAAATTCCTTCTGCACGATCCGTCGCCTCTGATGACCATTCTTCGGCCAAGGATCTGGGAAGTAGAGATGGATCGCATCGAGTGATTGATCTGGTGTGCTGTCACGCAAGATCAAGTGGGCATCCTCTTCAATCACCTTAAGATTTTTAGTGCCAGCCTTATCGCAGAGGTTCATGAGTGATCCGATACCTGGCTTATGAACTTCGATCACCAAGAAGCCAGTATCGGGAAAGGCTGCTGCGATCTGGGCGGTCGCCTCCCCCATGCCACTGCCGATCTCCATGATCCGAGCGGTGCTGGTTGGGAAGATCTCGCGGGCATCGATCGTGCCGCGTGGATCAAGGCCATAGGCGGGCCATAGGCGCTGATAGGCCTGGGCTTGGGCAGCGGTCGCACGGTCTCCGCGCAGGCGATAGCTACGAATTACGGGACGCTCGACCTCGCTCACAGGGGTAGGTTACTGCCCTATCGATTCGCTTGAGTTCAGGGCTAGCTTCTCTCACTCATCTGACTAAAAGGAGTAACCGTGCCAGGTTTAAATCTCACACGTGCCGAGGCTGCAGAACGCGCCAAGCACCTCGCTATTGATACCTATCGAGTCCATCTCGATGTCACCACCGGCCGTGAACACTTCATCGCGAATGTGACCGCAACATTTACTTGCACCACACCTGGTTACAACACCTTTATCGATGTCGCTGCGAACAAGATCATCTCGGCCACACTCAATGGTGCACCAGTTGATACATCAACCTTCGATGGTGAGAGCCTCTTCCTCAATGGCCTTGCCGCGCAGAACGAATTGGTAATCGTTGCTGAGATGCCGTACTCAAAGGTCGGCGAAGGTCTTCAGCTATCCGTCGATCCAGTCGATGATGAGGCCTACCTCTACTCAATGGGTGAGACTGCACATATCCGCAAGATGTATCCATGCTTTGATCAGCCAGATCTCAAGGCAATCTACCTTCTTACTGTGACTGCACCGGGGCATTGGGAAGTTATCTCCAATAGCCCAGTTGCATCAACAACAGTCGATGGCGATAAGAAGATCGTTGCATTCGATCCAACACCACGTATCTCCACCTACATCACTGCTATGGTCGCCGGACCTTACGCACACGTCCACGACGAATACCGCGGCAAGAAGGTTGTGCCACTTGGCATGTATGCCCGTAAGTCACTTGCTGAGTTCATGGATCCAGATGATGTCTTCCTTCTTACCAAGCAGGGCTTTGCCTACTTTGAAGAGGTCTTCGGAATCGAATATCCATTTGAAAAGTACGACCAGATCGCCGTTGTTGATTACAACTGGGGCGCGATGGAGAACTCTGGTTGTGTCACCTTCTTAGAAGAGCTCCTAGTCTTCAGATCTAAGGTCACCAACCGGATGTATGAAGCCCGTGCCCACGTGATCCTGCACGAGATGGCTCACATGTGGTTTGGAAATCTCGTCACCATGGAATGGTGGAATGACCTCTGGCTCAACGAATCCTTCGCCGAATGGTCCTCAGCGCTCGCGCTCAATGAGTGCACCCGCTTCAAGGAATCATGGACTGGCTTCAACATTGAATCGAAGAACTGGGCCTATGACCAGGATCAGTTGATCACGACCCACCCAATCATCACCGACCCTGAAGATATCGAGACTGCCGCAGCGAACTTTGATGGCATCTCTTACGCAAAGGGCGCATCAGTCTTGGCGCAGTTGGTTCATTACTGCGGCCGCGAGAAGTTCCTCGAAGGACTTCGCAACTACTTCAAGAAGCATGCCTGGGCGAACACGACACTCGATGATCTGCTCAACGCACTCAGCGAAGCAAGTGGTCGCGATCTCAAGCCTTGGGTTGATACCTGGCTCCGCACCGCAGGTGTGAACACACTTCGCCCAGAGATCACACTCGATGCGACAGGTGAGACATATACATCGATCAAGATCTCACAAGAAGTCCCAGCGATCCCAGCAGGATCGAAGGAGCTCCGTCTCCATCGTCTATCGGTTGGCCTCTTCGATATCGTCGGCGATCGCGTTGTCCGTCGTAAGTCAGTTGAGATTGATGCAGCAGGTAGCTCTACTGAAGTATCCGCACTTGCTGGCGAGAAAGTTGCAGACCTACTCCTTATCAATGACCACGATCTCTCGTACGGTAAGTGGCGCCTTGATCCACGTTCGATCAAGACACTGCAGTCACACCTTGGCAAGATCGATGATTCACTTGCTCGCGCACTCTGCTGGTCTGCCGCGTGGGATATGGTCCGCGATGCCGAGATCTCAACAACTGAGTTCATCAATATCGCACTTGCCGGACTTGCTGGCGAAACTCATATCAGCGCTGTCACTGGCGCTGGTCAGAAGATTGCACTGACTATCGAAGAGTATGCAGCTCCTGCCAATCGCCAAGCACTCAAAGTTCGTGCCGCAGATACTGTCTACGCACTTCTCACCAAGGAGAGCGCAGGAAGCGATAAGCAGCTCCAACTCGCTCGCATCTTTGGATCACTTGCCTGCACACCAGAACAGATTGCACAGTTACGCGGCGTCTTCGATGGCGCGATCAATGGCTTGCTCCTTGATAAAGATCTGAAGTGGGCACTTGGTATCGCACTTGCTGCGCAAGGCGCCTTCGATCGATCAGAACTCCAGAAGTTGTTGGATGCTGATAACACGATCCCAGGTAACGCCGAGTTCCAACGCGGTCTTGCTGCTCAGCCAACTCTTGCTGCAAAGCAGAGCGCATGGGATGCGATCTACAAAGTCGAGACTGGTACTCAAGTTCGTCAGGCAATGATGGGCGGATTCCAGCGTGCAACCCATCGCGATCTACTCGCGAACTTCGTTGATCCGTACTTCGATACCTTGATTAAGACTTGGGATGAACACGGCTTTGAGATGGCTGGATCGATCGTCGAGGCGATGTATCCAAGTCATGTGATTACGCAGGAAGTCTTAGCGAAGACTGATGCGTGGCTTGCAACCCACAAGGATGCACCGGCTGCGATGATCCGTTTTATCAATGAGAATCGCGACCACCTCGCTCGTGCGCTACGTGCACAAGCAAAGGATGCTTAAGCTTTAAAAGAGAAAAAGCGAAAAAGCAAGAGAACTAGTCGATACGAGTCAGATCGCTCTTACTAATCTTTGAGCGATCTGCAGTCGCAACAACGACGACCGCGGTAATCACAGCAAAGAGCCCCATTGGTGCAGCAACGAAGTAGAGGAATGTCTGCAACGCAGTAAGTCCAGCGCCAGGATTCGAACCATCTTCTTGAGCAGTCATATGAAGTAGTGTCGTTACCTGTGGCAGAAGATGCATGATCATCTCTGAATCTTAATGCCAGTTTTAGGCGCTAGCAGCACTCACGTTTGTGAGCCCCGATACAACGCCATATGGCTCAAGGTAGGACAACCAGCGTTCATTCGATCGGCCGGTGCCGAGGATGCGCCAGGCAGCGCCAGATGGTTCGCGCGGTAGCGAGCGCAACTTCCACCCGATCTCCTTGAGCATCCGATCTGCCTTCTGGTGATTGCACTTGTGGCACGCAGCGACGACGTTCTCCCATTGATGGGCGCCACCACGGCTACGTGGAATGACATGGTCGATCGATGTTGCGGTAGCTCCGCAGTAGACGCACTTGCCGCCATCGCGGGCGAAGACTGCGCGTCTAGATAATGGGATGGCGTGACGATATGGAATCTTCACAAATTTTGTCAGGCGGATAACTGCGGGGAGAACCATCTCTCCACCCGCGTAATGCAAGATGATGTCAGATTCCTCAACGGTGCTAGCACGTTGATTTAAGACGAGAATAAGCGCTCGCCGATCTGAAACAACTCCTAGTGGTTCATACGTAGCATTCAGAACGAGTGTCTGACTCACCGAACTTCTCCCTTAAGTTCTGGCCGGTAGTTGCCGTTTACCGGTAACGCACAACCAGTGCGCCATGGGGGAAATCTTGCCCTACTCCACTGAAAAATGGCTGGATTTCGCCAGATTTAGATAGAGTCTTCACACCATGAAACTCAATGTTCACCATTTTTATACCTGGTTCAGCGGCGCCCCCTTGCATATCGTGGCGATCATCGCCGTGGCCGTTGGCCTGCAGATCCTGGGTGGACGGGCTATCAGCCGAGCCATGAGCCGGATCGCTAATGCCGATTTCGTCCCGGGGCCACAACGGACCGCTACCCGCCAACGTGAACGTGCCCAGACGACAGGGACGATCCTCAAGTCCGCTCTGAATGGTCTGATCTGGTTGATCGCACTCTCGATGGTGCTGAGTGAATTTGGTTTGAACCTTGGTCCGGTCGTTGCATCTGCTGGTGTTGTTGGCGTTGCACTTGGTCTTGGTGCCCAGACGATCGTCCGGGACTTACTTGCTGGCATCTTTATGTTGATTGAAGATCAATATGGTGTTGGCGATGTCGTTGAAGTACTTGAGGTCAAAGGTGTTGTTGAATCTGTTGGACTTCGCATCACCACAGTTCGGGGTGAAGATGGAACTCTCTGGTACCTGCGTAATGGTGAGATCTTAAAGATTGGTAATAAGTCCCAGCCAAAGCGCTAGTCGGGTTGATTGACTAGGAACTGCGCAGCACCTTCCAAGTACTCCCAGAGCTCTTGCTTTAACTCTGGTGCACATTCAATCTCCGAGACCGCGCTCTTCATGCATCGAAGCCAAGCATCGCGAGCTGCGCTATCGATATGAAAACCGGCATGACGCATCCGAAGTCGTGGATGGCCGCGCTTCTCTGAATAGGTAGTGGGTCCGCCCCAATATTGTTCTAAGAACATCATCAATCGCTCGCCGGCACCATGCAGATCGTTATCTGGATACATCGGACGCAAGATCGGATCAATCGCAACAAGTGCATAGAAATGTGAAGCGAGGTCAGCGAAGACTTGATGTCCGCCGATCCGTTCGTAAAAGGTAGCTTGATCAGACATGCGCTGGCTCCTTGGCAGTGATCCCCTTGCCAATCTGCAGGACGATGTAGGAAGCACCGAGGCAGAGAATGCCCGCCGTATAGAAAGCGACGGCGTAATTACCGAACTTCACGCGCAACAGTGCGGCTCCGAGCGCAGCGATCGATCCACCAATCTGGTGGGCTGCAAAGACCCAGCCATAGACAACGGTGGCGCGATCTGGGCCCAGAACAGTGCGGCAGAGCACGATCGTTGGGGGCACGGTCGCAACCCAATCAAGGCCATAGAAGATGATGAAGACCAAGGTCGATGCGTGCAAGGTAGAGAAGAGGATCGATGGCAACAAGAAGAGTGAGAGACCACGGAGGAAGTAATAGAAGAAGAGAAGTTTGCGTGGATCTACTCGATCGGTGAGGTATCCCGAGAAGATCGTGCCAACGACATCAAAGACACCAATGAGTGCCAGCAAGGATGCTGCAGTCACTTCTGACATGCCATGATCATGTGATGCTGGGATGAAATGGGTTCCGACTAATCCACTTGTCGAAAGTCCACAGACTAAGAATGAGAGCGTGAGGTACCAGAAGTCGCGCTTCTTTGAGGCTTCACGAAGTGAGTTAATCGCCTCCTTCGCTGCATTTCGCTTTGGAATAACAGGTGCGGTCCAATCAGGTGCTGAACCATATGGCGACGCGCCGATCGATTGTGGGCTCTCTTTGAGGAAGAGGAAGATCAACGGGACGAGTGCGAGTGATGCACAACCGACGGTGAGACCGACCGTCTTCCATCCGTGATGTGTTGCAAGAGATGAGAGTGATGGCAAGAAGATGAGCTGCCCGGTCGCTGATGCTGCAGTGAGCATCCCAATGACGAGCCCCTTCTTCGCAACGAACCAACGGTTCGCAACATTTGCAGCAAAGACAAGAGCCATGGATCCGGTGCCAATGCCGACAACGACTCCCCACAAGAGCATGAGGTGCCATGGCTTGGTAATAAAGATGGTGGAGATCGACCCGATACCGACAGTGGTCAGCGCAGACATCACGACTTTACGAACGGTGAAGCGTTCCATTAAGGCCGCGGCAAATGGCGCAGTGAGACCGAATAAGAGCACATTGATACTGATTGCTGCAGAGATAGTTGATCTAGACCAGCCAAAGGCATCTTGGAGCGGCACAATTAATACCGATGGGGCTGATCGATACCCAGCGCTTGCAGCCAGGGTTAAGAAGGTAACACCGAAGGCGAACCAGGCTGGGTGAATCCGGCGTGATTTAGGCGCTTGGCTCATCAAGTTCTTGGTACTGCATCAAGTATGCACGCTCTTCATCGTTTAATCGGCGAGACCTTTTAGTGAGGATATCGACGCCAACTTGAACTGTCTTGATCTTTGCATGAAGACCGGCAGCGCTTCGGAGCTCGTAGAACATATCGAAGGATGCGCCACCGATTCGTCCAACCCAGATAATGCAATCGATATTGAAGGAACCTTCATAGATCGGGACTAAGAAATCAACTTCGGCATGCGCGACAACCATGTCAGAGAGGATTGGTTCTAGGCCGACATCGGTGCGTGCACGCCAGAGCATCTCGACCCGTGCCTCTTGGACATAGGTTAAATACTTCGCATTATTCACATGACCGAATGCATCGATATCATCCCAACGAACATGGGGCTTGGCGATGTAGCGCATTATCGTGTGAGCTTTCTATAAGTGACGCGATGTGGACGCGCAGCTTCGGCGCCAAGTCGCTTGATCTTGTTCTCTTCGTAGGATTCGAAGTTACCTTCGAACCAGAACCATTGTGAGTCACCTTCGTAAGCCAAGATATGAGTTGCGATGC
>Ga0208872_1001194_pt1 | contig 16440 bp, 10 predicted proteins | sample CryBogCBH12Aug08_FD_185508 | JGI IMG/M metagenome (GOLD analysis project Ga0208872, IMG submission 185508) | Freshwater microbial communities from Crystal Bog, Wisconsin, USA - CBH12Aug08 (SPAdes) | ecosystem: Environmental > Aquatic > Freshwater > Lake | place: Crystal Bog, Wisconsin, USA...
GAAAAATATGGCGATAAAGTAAGAGTAGTGATTATTGATCCTGCATATTCCGTAGAACTTTGCGGTGGAACACATATTATGAATACTGGTATGATTGGGACCTTTAAAATTGTTTCCGAATCTGCAGTTGCAGCCGGTGTAAGAAGATTGGAAGCTTTAACAGGAAGTGCAGCTTTTAATTACCTGTACGATCAGTTAATGGGACTAAAAGGCATAGCCAACCTGCTTAAAACAAAAGACCCAGTTAAAGCCATTGAAAAAATTATACAGGAAAAACTGGAATTGGAAAGAAAGGTTGAAAAACTGGAAACAAAACAATTACTCTTACTAAAAGATTCCCTTTTAAGTGAAAGTACCGTTTTTCCTTTTCAGGGAAAAGTTGCAAATTTTATCGGCAGTATAATAGATATAGGTAATCCCGATCATCTGAAAAAGCTCTGTTTTGAACTAAAAGCTGAATTGGGAGCTGATTATTTGGTAGTACTTGCTGCCAATATCAGTGGTAAACCTTATGTAGCAGTTATGATCAGTGAATCTTTAATAGCTGCTAAAGGCTGGGATGCACCTCAGCTGATTAAAGAGCATATTGCTGCTCTAATAAAAGGTGGAGGAGGCGGACAAAAAACCTTGGCCACTGCAGGCGGGCAGGACGCCAGTAACCTGCCACTGGTTATTGAAAAAATAAAAAACCTACTTTAATTACAATCCCGCAATAATGCGGGATTTTTTTATTCTGCTTACTTTAACATTTCCGAAAGTTTTCGTATTTAAAAATCTTCCTTATATTTGATCTACTAAAATATTCGTACATGAAAAATATGATTATAAACACCAAATGGTTATTCACTTTTATACTTTTCTCTTTGCTGGCAGGAAATACATTCTCTCAGGAAATGGAATTAAAAGACACTGCAATAAATAATCCAAATGATACCCTTTTAAAAAAAGGCCAACGAATTATCATTAAAAAAGATAGCAGAAATGGCAATCAGGAAACAATAACTGTAAATGTAAATGGCGATAAAGTTCTGATTAATGGAAAACCAGTTGATCAAATTAATGATAAAGATATCCGCATATTTAAAGGAGAACCGGGTGATTTTGAATTATCAGGACCAGGTCCTGATGTAAATGGATTAATCCGCTTTTCTCCTCATAAAAGTCCTATAAAATCTTTTTCAAATCGTGCTTTATTTGGTGTAATGACCGAAAAAACAGAGAAAGGAGCTAGAATAACAGAAGTCACCAAAGAATCTGCAGCTGAAAAAGCCGGATTGAAAAAAGAAGATATTATCACCAAAGTAAATGATACAAAAATTACCGGTCCAGAAGACCTAAGGGAAACTATTGGAAAGTTTAAACCGGAAGAAAAAATTAAAATTACTTACCTGAGAAATGCTAAAGAAAGTATCGCTACAGCAACTCTTTCTAAGCCAAAGACTGAAAGTCTGGTAATCAATGGAGAACCCTTTAACTTCTCATTTCCGGATCAGAATTTTGACTTTTCCAATTCATTCATTTCACATAAACCAAGGCTGGGACTACAAATTTCAGATATCGAAGAAGGAACAGGAGTTAAAGTTACTGGGGTAGATGAAGAAAGCCCGGCAAAAAAAGCTGGGTTAAAAGAAGAAGATATAATAAAAGAAATTAATGGTAGCAGCATTAAAGATGTAGATGATTTACGCAACAGGATTAAAGACCTGAAAGAAGGAGATATTTATAAAGTTAAATATGAAAGAGGGGGTAAAACAAATACTGTTGATATTAAAATCCCAAAAAAACTAAAAACAGCTAATTTATAAGCCTTTATATCAACCTTGGTGCAGCCATTCTGAAGGTTCAGAATGGCTTTTTATTTAAATAATTGTCAATCTAACTTTTGTCGCTCCTCAAATCATATGATAAAGCTACTTTTGCAGCTATGTCGTACAACGAGAAATACGAAGCAGTAATAGGACTGGAAGTACATGCCCAGTTACAAACCAACAGTAAATTATTTTGTGGAGATAGTATTGCTTTTGGTGCTGAACCCAATACACATGTTAGCCCAATAACTCTAGGCCATCCTGGAACCTTACCTAAAACCAATAAAAAAGCCATTGAATATGCTATAAAAATGGGATTGGCCTGTAACTGCGAAATTGAAATGGACAATTATTTTGCCAGAAAAAATTATTTCTATCCCGACCTTCCCAAAGGTTATCAGATTTCACAACACACTACTCCCATTTGTAAAGGAGGTTTTGTTTCTATCAAAACTTCGCAGGGCGAAAGAAATATTCAACTGAACAGGATACATATGGAAGAAGATGCCGGTAAAAGTATCCATGACGTATATGATAATTATACCTGTATTGACCTGAACAGGGCTGGTACTCCCTTAATTGAAATTGTTACTGAACCGGATCTCTCCAGCAGTGAAGAAGCTTATCAATATATCACTGAATTAAGAAGGCTGGTAAGATGGTTGCGTATATGTGATGGTAATATGGAGGAAGGATCTTTACGTTGTGATGCAAATGTTTCAATTCGCCTGAAAGGAGAGAAAAAGTTAGGTACTAAAGTAGAAGTAAAAAATCTTAACTCTATCCGTAATGTAAAAAAGGCAATTGAATATGAAATTGAGCGTATGATTGAGATAGTAGAGGCTGGAGGTACTATTACACAGCAAACCAGAAGTTTTGATGCATCTAATGATACAACTTTTGCTATCAGGGATAAGGAAGAAGCAAATGATTACCGGTATTTCCCAGATCCGGATCTTGCTCCTTTTCATCTTACCAATGAATATATAAATAATATAGCTTCAGAATTACCCGCATTGCCCAAACAAAGAACAAAAAAATATGAGAATGAATTAGGACTGAGCAATTATGATGCTCATCAATTGTGTGATGAAAGGCATACTGCTGAATTTTTTGAGGCCACTATTCAATTTACGCAACATTATAAAGCTGCTGCCAACTGGATTATCGGTCCTGTTAAACAGCATCTAAATGAAGCTAATTCTGGCTTTGAAACCATCACATTATTACCTGAAACTTTGGCTAAACTGATAACCATTGTTGATGATGGCAAAGTTAATTTTTCTGTTGCGTCTTCAAAACTGTTACCCTTATTATTCAAAGAAAATAAAGACCCACTGCAACTGGCAGAATCCCTAAATCTTTTACAGGTAAGTGATACCAATGAACTGGAACAATGGGTAAACGAAGTAATAGCAAGAATACCGGATAAAGTATCAGAATATAAGAAAGGAAAAAAAGGACTAATTGGATTATTTGTAGGGGAGGTAAAAAAAATGAGTAAAGGAAAAGCCGATCCTAAAAAAGTAACAGCATTACTGGAAGAAAAGCTAAACAGTCCAACCTTATAGTGCTATTATTTGTTTCCGGAAAGGATACATTTCCTATTGAACAACTTTTAAAGTATAAATATAAAAAATGAAAAAAATCTGTATTGCAGTCATTGTACTGCTTACTATTGTTTCCTGTAAAGAAAAAAAATATGGCGCTTTTATCGTATCAGGAAGAATAGAGCATGCTCCAAATCCTAAAATATTCCTGGAAGAATTACCCTTTGGTGGAGAACAACCCGTCATTCTGGATTCTGCCACTTTACAATCCAATGGTAATTTTGAACTCAGGGCATTGGGAAAAGAGGAAGGTTTATATATGGTAGCAATTGAAAATGGTCCGGAAGTCTTAATCATCAATGACTATAAAAGCATTAAGCTTCGTCTGGACGTTCAGAATTACAAAGCATATACTACTGAAAATTCAACTGCCACCGCAGCCTTACATACATTCCTGGAAAAATATACCAGGGAGTTTTCTGTTTTTGTACAATTATTTGAAAAAGCAGACTCTTTAGAAAAAATCAGTGTTTCTGATAGTGAACGGACAGTAACAAACCTGCAGAAAGATTTGCAGCTGAAAAAAGTAAACGATTTATTAACAGCAACAATTAATAATTCACCCAGTCCCGCTCTACGGTTTTTTGTTTTAGGTAAATCTTTTAAAACCATGGAACCGGAAGATATTAAATCTCTGGCAGAATCTTCTTCTGATAAATTTAAAGACCATACCGGATTACTGAAAATGAAGAATATTATTGAAATGCAGTTTGCCAATAATCCCAAGTTTGCCCTTGTTAATAAAACAGCACCGGAATTCAGTCTGTCAGATACCAGTGGCAAAATGATATCCTTAAACAGTTTCAGAGGAAAATATGTATTGGTAGATTTCTGGGCAAGCTGGTGCAATCCCTGCAGAAAAGAAAACCCAAATGTGGTAGCAGCCTATAAAAAATTTCATAATAAGAATTTTACTGTACTTGGAGTTTCACTGGACAGTGATAAAAATGCTTGGAAAGAAGCCATTCAGGAAGACAGTTTAACATGGACTCATGTCAGTGACTTAAAACAATGGGAAAGTATTGTAGTTCCTATGTATAAATTTCAGGGAATTCCTTTCAACGTTTTATTAGATCCATCCGGTAAAGTACTCGAAGTAGAATTAAGAGGTAAAGCATTGGATGCAAAACTTAGTGAATTGCTTAAATAGCTATTATTAAGATATAATTATATTTATCCAGACATACAAAAAGGGTTGCAAATTTGCAACCCTTTTTGTAATTAATTTCTGAAAATTAATTATCTACACAAAGATGATTTAAACTTAGTTCACTGGATGATATCGGCCAGATATAACCAACGTCACTGGGAGCTTTTTGCGGAGCAATGCCTTTTGCGGGAATAGTTTGCAATAAACGAAGCAGGTCGTTGTTGCGTAACCCTTCTCCTAAAAATTCAATCCTTCTTTCTTTTAATATTGCATTTATTAAATCTGTTGGCGTAGAGAAACTGGCAATTGTAAATATGGTAGATGCATCAGCTCTGTTTCTAACTGCATTTAATAAAGCAACTGCCTGTGCATCAATACTGTTGGAAGAACGTACTTTAGCTTCAGCAAGGTTTAACAAAACTTCTGAGTACCTGATTACCGGAACATAATCAGTATATGGACTCCCGGTTGGATATTTAACACACCAGTTTTTTAATGTAGCACCACTGCCGGATTGTTTGATAAATGTTTTGCGTTTATCAGTTGAATTAAATCCGGGATCAGCAATAATTCCAGATGCATTTAAGGAAAACTCACCATTACCGGTACCACCATTTCCAGTAGTTGGAGAAAAGTAATATCCCAACTGATTTTGTGTACCAGGATAGTCACCAGTAGTGCTGGTCATTGGCATAGAAAAGATAGACTCAGTAGTTGTATATGGAGCTACAAAAACTTTTGTAATATCTGCCTGTAATGCATGTGCAACACCAGAAGTTGCAGTAAATGGTGCAGTAGCACTTACTATTTTATTGGCCTCCGTAATAACACTGGCATAATTTTGCATAGTCAGGTATACCCTTGTTTTCAGCGCAATCGCTGTATTACGGTGTGCCCTTGTTGTATTATTATAGGCCCCAGTAGATCCAGTGTATGTTAAAGGTAATCCAGTTTCCGCATCATTCAGATCTTTTAATATCTGTGTATATACGTCTGAAACAGAACTTCTTACCAAATCAGAAGAGCCAGACCCTTTAATAGCAGTTAAACGTAACGGAACCCCCAGTTTAGCCCCATTCCCATCGGCATAAGGCCTTGCATAATATTGCAGTAAAGTATAGTAACTTAAAGCCCTGATCAGTTTAGCTTCTGCAATATAATTTGCTGCTGTTGCTGCACCTACAACAGTAGTTCCTGTTGTAGACATTCCATCTAAAAAAACATTTACACAATTGATGGTATAATATGCCTGAGACCATAATGTAGTAACAGCTGTTGAACTGTTATTAGGATTTTCTGCCCAAACATCAGAACCTGTAATTAAGTTCTGTGTTTCATTTATAAAATCTTCGCCGCGGATATCACCATAAATAACACTTCTTCCACCATAAAAATTTCCATTTTTTAATGCTCCATACAAGGATAAAAGTTGTGCCTGCACCCTGCTAGGTGTACTAAAGGCTGAAACATCTGCAATGGAAGTTTGCGGTATTGGGTTTAATAATTCCCGATGGCAAGCTGATAAGCTAATTGCCCCTAAGCCGGCTATTAATATATATTTTAAAGTAGTTTTCATTACTAATTTTTTTTGTTTAAAATCAAAATCCAATATTGATACCAAGTGTAATTGTTCTGGCATTTGCACCAGTATTTCTATCAACACCCTGAGAAGTGGTAGAGTTTCCGTTTGATGAAACCTCAGGATCAGGTCCTGGATATTTGGTTAAAATTGCTAAATTATTGCCACTTACATATACTCTAAAACTACTTAGTTTCGCTTTTGCAACTAATGATTCAGGTAATTTATAGGCTAATGTTACAGTTCTCAATTTAACAAAATCACCCTTAAACACATTAATATCCAAAGGTAAAGCAGATCCATTTGATACATTATCACCATAAACAGGCCTTGCATATTTTTTACCTACATCACCTGCTTTAGCCCAGGCTTCTGTTAATACATCGGTTGAATTGTTCCACCAACGTTGATCATGTAAACCTGCATTTGTGCCATAATACACATAAAATCCCAGTTGATAGGTTAACATTACATCCAATTCAAGATTTTTATAAGTAAATCTATTATCCCAACCACCATATTGTTTGGGCAATACATTAGCATACATTACAGCATCAGCTGCCTGAGTAATGGAAGTTCCTCCAGTAGGGCTTACATATTTAGTAGTACCATCAGCAGTTGTTGAATAATTATATAATTTTGGGGTAACTGTACCATTAACAACATTTGAATAATAAACCGGAGTACCTGCTGAATTCAGAAAAATTCTTTTACCAGTTGCTGGATCAACTCCTCCAGTCCTAACAACCCACAAATAACCTAAAGAATAATTAGGCATGGTTTGGTTAACCACTTCAGATGTACCACCTCCTACCCATGTTTGAATAGAAGGAACTCCCGGAGCTAAGGCAGTTACCAGATTTTTATTAAAAGTGATATTGAATGAAGTATTCCAGGAGAAATTCTTTGTCATTACAGGTATTGCATTGATATTCAGCTCAAGCCCCTTATTATACATGGTACCTACATTCGCAGGAGGAAAAGAAGGCAATCCTGTGGAGGGTGATTGAGGAACACTTAAAATTAAACCGTCAATATTATTTCTGTAATATGTTATTTCTCCGGTTAATCTGTCTTTAAATAATCCAAAAGTAAAACCAAGGTCTGTTTTAGTGCTGGTTTCCCATTTCAGTTGATTATTTCCCACACTAGAGAATGCTAATGTAGAACTTCCTCCATATAAACCTGAAGCAAAAGTGGAGTATGGAGTATAATCTCCAATACCACCGATATTACCAACTTTTCCGTAGCTACCCCTGATACTGAAACTGCTGAAAACATTTTCTATCCCTGAACTTTTCCAGAAATTTTCTTTGTTAATTTCCCATTTACCGGATAATCCCCAGAATGTTCCTTTTTTAATACCTAATGCAGAGTATTCATCCTGCCTTACATTGGCACTGATATAATACTTATGATTAAAGTTATAGTTTAACCGGCCAAAACTAGACAAGAGATAGTTTTCGCCTAAACTCATATTAACCGCGTTATTGGTTACCCATCCAGCCTGTATTTGTGTATAAGCAGGGTCAGACAAATTCTGGCGGTTAATTCCATAAGAAGAAGATGTACGCCTTTGCTGTTCATTACCAACCAATAAACTTAAGTTATGTTTTGAAGTAATACTATAATCAAATTGCGCTGTATTCGTCCATAACCAGGTTTTGTATTTTCCGGATGTTGCACTGGCATAACCATTATAACTATACCCATCTCCCATTAAAGGAGACCAGAAAAGATCATTATCCACAAACAAATAGTCTATCCCGTATAAGCTTTTTAATGTTAACCAATTTACGGGTTTAACCTGCAAATAAGCATTGGATTGAATATGATTGTTTTCGCTGTTAGAACGATTTAAATTTATTTCCGGAACCGGGTTATAATACGATAACGTAGATAAACCAGCAATATTTGCACTACCAATAGCTGCACCATTTAAATTATATGTGCCATCATTATTATAAGGTGCAATAATAGAAGGCAGCACTATCGCCAAACGCCCTAAACCTCCTGTATTAAATGCTTCACCGTTTAAACTTCCAGAAGAAGTTGCAGCCAGGTTCTGTTCATTGGAATAAGAGATTTTACCTCCTATTGTTATATATTTTCCAACTTTACTATCTACATTAAATAACGTATTTAAGCGCTTAAAATCATTCTTTCTGAATATACCTTCCTGAGCAGTATATCCTGCAGAAAAATAATAGGTTGTATTTTCATTACCCCCACTTAGGTTAATGTTATGGCTGGTAGAAGTTCCCTGCCTGTATACATAATCTGCCCATTTTGTATCGATCGGTTTTCCATCAGGCCCATTAATGCTTGAGTATTTAACTGGTGAAGGTGCAGCAGCTAAAGCATTATAGTTATTTACTGCAGAAGTTTTAAAACTTATATAATCAGTTGCTCCTAAAACTTTTGGCTCCCGGTAAACGGAACTCCAACCAACCCAACCATCATAGCTTACTTTAACTTTACCTGCTTTACCTTTTTTAGTGGTTATAAAAACAACCCCATTTGCTGCTCGGCTACCGTAAATAGCTGTTGCAGCTGCATCTTTAGCAATATCAATACTTTCAATATCATTAGGATTGATACTAGCCAATGCATTTCCAGCAGCATTTGTAGAGCTGTAATCACCAGTAAAAGTTGGCACTCCATCAACTACAATCAGCGGATAGGAACTTAATGAAATTGAATTTGTACCTCTGATTCTGAATACAGGAGGTGTATTCAAAACACCACTGGGTACTGTAATCTGAACACCGGCAGCATGGCCCGCAATACCCGATTCAAAACTTTGAATTGGCCTTTCTGCTACAACATCCCCTTTAATAGCAGCTAAACTTCCAGTGGTTTCTTTTTTCTTTTGTGTACCATAGCCCACTACAACTACTTCATCTAAATTTTTTGAAGAAGTCTGCAAGGATACCACTAAATAGCCTGAAGTATTTATATCCATTTCTTTAGTTGTAAAATTTAAAGAAGATATAACTATAGTTCTTGCTGAGGGTGGAACAGTAAAAGAAAATGTACCATTCGCAGAAGAAGATGTACCAATTTTAGTACCCTTGATCAAAATGGTAGCATTCGTTATTGGTGCCCCTTTTTCATCAGTCACCTTTCCGGTAACAGTCCGGTTTTGTGCAATTAACTGGCTGATAACCAAGCTAAAACACAGTAATAGTGTTAGGATTTTTCTCATAGTCAGTGTTTGTAATTTTAGTTTTTAGAAATTGCAAAATAAATATTAAATAAACAATTTACAAATTTATTTCCCTTTTTTATTTATTTTATTTTATTTATTACTTTTGCATATATACATTTAAATAAAATTTACAAAATTTATTGGAAATCATTATCTAAATTAATTGTAAATATATTTATCTGATAGTTGTACAGATAGCCTGCTGAATAAATTTCATATGTACAACCAGTAAATTGGTATTTAGTGGAGGTAATGTGACCAGTCAACAAAAAGGATTCCCAGAAATTTCTGAGAAGCTTTTTTTTGAACAACTATTTGTTCAGTATCAATTAAGTTTTATATCGATTCTGCTACAAAACGATATCCAATACCAGATTCAGTAAATATTTTGCGTATACCGTTTTCTTCATCTTCTATTTTTTTACGCAACTGAGCTACAAAAACACGCAAATATTCCAATTGGGTAACATGTTCATCTCCCCAAACAGTTTTCAATATAGTATGATGAGTTAATACTTTTCCTTCATTTTTACAAAATAGCATCAATAAATCATATTGTGTAACTGTTAGTTTTACATACTGCCCATTTTTTTTAACCGTCCGGGTTGCAGTATCAATTTCCAAACCATGATATTTATATACTTCAGTCGGTTCTATTTTTGTAGAAAACCTCAAGGCCGTCCTTATTCTGGCCATTAATTCACCGGTTCTGAATGGCTTTACCAAATAATCGTTGGCTCCGTTATCCAATGCTTTAATAATATCCTGTTCCCCGCTTTGTGCAGATAAAATAATCACTGGATTTTTATACCATTGCCTAACTTTTTTTAAAACAGTATGCCCGCTGATATCCGGAAGGCCTAAATCAAGTATTACTAAATCAGGCAGATCAACCAGTATCTTTGAAATTCCTTTTTTCCCATTTTCGGCTTCAGATACCACATATTTACTAGCTTGAAGTTCAATTTCAAGAAATTTTCGGATAGACGGTTCATCGTCAATCACCAGGATTTTATAAGGATTCATGTTAACTTGTTTCATACAACTCATTCAAAGATACAGGGATATTTACAATAAATTCAGCTCCACCCATATCACTTTTTTTAATACTTACTGTTCCCTGGTGCGCTTCTGTATAACCTTTCACAATAGATAGACCTAAACCAGTACCACCTGCTAGGGCATTTGTACCTCTGAAAAACTTATCAAACGCTTTCTCCATTTCAACTTCAGGCATTCCGGGGCCATTATCTTCCACTTTTAAAATCAAATGATTATTTTCAAGAACAATAGTAATTAATATAGAAGAATCAAGATGGGTATACAATAAAGCGTTATTCAGCAAATTCAGTAAAACCTGTTGAATCAGGCCAAAATCCAATGATACCATGGGTAAATCACGCTGAATATTAAGTGTTACATGATGCTCCCCGAATTTATATTTTAATCCATCTACTACTTGTTCTGCCAATTCTCTGATATCACACCAATTTTTTCGGATTTGCAGAAACCCCGATTCAAGCCTTGACATATTTAACAAGTTATTAATCTGTTGGTTTAAACGGAAAGAAGCTGATGAGATCTCAGTAAGTAATTGATTACGGTCATTCTCTGAAAGAATAGAACCGTGCTTAATCAAACTGTCTGTACAACCAGATATCGTTGTAACCGGCGTTCTTAATTCATGAGATAATGAACTGAAAAGGGTATTGTATAACTTTACAATATTTTCCTTTTCTTCTCTGTCCCACAGTAATTTTTCAGCTTTCCGTATTTTATGCGTCAATACTCCGTTTAATGATGCCACTATAAAAAAAGTCAGTAATCGTATAAGATCATCCGTATTTTCAACAAGAAGCCCAAATTGCGGTTTAAGAAACAAAAAATCCCAGATTAAAGCACAGGAGAATGCAGTAAATAAAACCGGTTTTAATTCAAAAAACATGGCCAGTATCGACAATAAAAACAATAGAAAAAATGCTACTATGGAAGCATGAATTTGATCATTAAAAATAAAAAAAAATAAAGCAACTGTAACAGGGCCAACAACGGCTATCAGATATTGATTTTTTAAACTGATGGGTTTAGTAATTGGCATTCCTTCCTTTTTACTTTCTAACACTGATAATTTATATAAAAACCGTATTTATATTATTAATCGTATCTGGCTACCTAAAAAAACAATACAATAATACAAAATGTTCGTACCATTTTTATAAATTTAAAATAAATAAACGAAAACACAAATTAAATACATCCATTAAATACAGAAATTCTTAATTTTTATGTTTTCAACTCCTGCTTTTTGGATAAACTCATAATCAAAACTGGCAATAATATTAAATTGGTAAGTGTTCCCATCAGTAGAGTTAATGAGGTTAGCCAGCCCAATGCAAAAGTGCCTCCAAATTTACTGAAACAAAAGATGATGAATCCCGCAATCAATACCAGAGAGGTATAAATAATACTAATTCCGGTATGACGGATGGTTTGGACCAATGTTGGTTGTACCTGAAAATTAAAATGTGGTAATTCCTGTTTATAATTAATCAAAAAACGAATGGTAACATCAATCACTATTCCCAGGGCTACACTGAATACCAATACAGTGGATGGCCTTAAAGAAATGCCTGCCCACCCCATTACTCCTGCAGTTATAAAAAGGGGAATAATATTTGGTATCAAAGAAAAAAGCAGAATCCTGAATGAGCGGAATAAAAAAAGCATACACAAAGCAATTAATAAAAATGCCCAGAATATACTTTCTTTTAATCCATTGATTATAAAAGCTGATCCTTCCAGAAAACTTACGCTACTGCCTGTAAAAGTTATTTTATATTTTGAACTGTCAAAAACAGAAGCGGCTTTTTTTTCAAAGTCCGAAATTACAATGGGTAAACGCCTGCTGCCAATATCTTTCATATTTACACTTATCCTTGTAAATTGCTGGGTACTGTCAATAAATTTTGCTGCCAGCCTTTCCACTTCAGATTTATTGCCTGTTTTGTTTCTTAATGCATTCGCAATAGAAGCAGGAATTTCCATGGGCAACAAATAGCTGGAACTGTCTCCGTTATAAAATGCCTGGTTGCCAAATTTCAAAGCCTCCACTAAGCTAATTGGCCTTGCTACATTTTCATTGTTATACATATAGTCACTCAGGGTTTCTATATTCTGCAACGTTTCCATTTTTAATACACCACGTTTCTTTTTGGTATCCACCATAATTTCCAGTGGCATTACGCCCCTGAAATTGTTTTCAAACCACTTCAAATCTGTATAAATTTTATCATTTTGAGGTAAATCGTCAACTATAAAACCTTCACTTTTTAATCTGAATATTCCTGCACCAGCCACTAAAACAATTGCAATACTGATTGCATATACCCATTTAGCATGGAATAAAGCCCATTTTTCGATATTTAAAAGTATTTTTTCCAGTATTTTATTATCCAGATAACGTACATGTTTGGGTTGAGGTGCAGGTAAATAACTTAATACAGGTGGAATGAAAAATAAAGAGATAAAAAATAAACCCATAATATTAATACCCGAAACAATGCCGAATTCTTTTAACAACTGGCTGCTGGTAAACGCAAAGACAGTAAATCCGATAGCTGCTGCAATATTGCAAAAAAGTGTAACAATACCCATTCTGCCTACCATTTGTACAATTGCTTTATTTTTATCTGTCGTCCCACGAAAAGAGGTATGGTATTTATTTAGAAAATAAATACAGTTAGGTACACCTATAACTACTACAAGGGGTGGTATTAAAGCAGATAGCAAAGTAATTTTAAATCCAAACAACACCATTGTTCCAAAACAAAACACTATGCCCATCCCTACTACCATTAAACTCATTAATGTTGCTGATATTGAACGGAAAAACATAAAGAGTGTTATTGCCGATAATAATATGGAGCCAATTAAAAACCATTTCATTTCTGCTTTGATCCGGTCTGCTATCAGGGTCCTGATATATGGCAATCCGCTAACATGAAGGCTGATTCCGGTCCTTTTTTCAAAAGCAGAAACTTTCTCCATCACATCAGTTACAATCCTGGTTCTGCTTGCACTATTAATACTGTCTTTATTTAAATCCACTGCCATCAGATAAGCATTTGTCTCAGGATGGTATAATAAATCCCTGTAAAATTTTTGTTTGCCAAATTCCGCTTTTGCACTATCCAGTGCAGTCTGACTGCTATATGGATAATGAAATATTTTTTCAGGCTTAATTTTACCAGTAACAGTGTCTTTCAGTAAAATCACAGTTTCAGGAATACTGGCAATATTTAATACACCATTCACTTTTTTTAACTGTTGATGCAGATTTCCTATTTCGTTAAAAACCGGAATTGTAAAAAAATGATCACTTTGAATACCAATTACCAGTGTAGACCCGTCGTTGCCAAATTTTTTTAAAAAATCCTGATACTCAAGGTATTTTATATTATCTACAGGGACTGCCCTTGAAAAATCGTAACTCAGAGATACTCTTGAAGCGAAAAAGGACATTATAGCTGTTGCAATTGCCAGAAATACGAGGAGGGCAACTCTAAATTTCAGAATGAACTGGCCTGATTTATACCACATAATTTTCTGTTTCTGATTCGGTAGAAACGCAATATTACAGTATAAAGCAGTAAATTTTTTAAATATTTAGCCTCAAATAGCATGGATTGCATAATAGTCTACTTTTTTTATAGATATTTTAAGAAACCAGATAAGGCAGCTTCAAGAGTCCACTTAATAATTTGCAGCTGATAATGCTCATTCCCGGATTATAAAACAAACCAATATGCAAGAATCTGGCAAATAATACCCACCGAAATTCCGGTATATACTTCTTCATTGGTATGGTTACTCACAATGAAACGGGCTGTACATACAACTCCTGTTAAAACAGTAATAATACTGATCGCTTCAGAAAGGGGTGTATGATAAAAAAAAGAACATAATATAATGGCCATCATGGCAGATCCCATAGCTATGGCATGCAAACTTATTTTAATAAAATTATTGATGATCACCCCAATCGCTGTGGAGATGAAAATTCCAAAATAAAACACTTTCAGCATCTGTGGCTGGTCTTTCATTGTTCTTCCCAGGTAATACATCCACCAGTAAAAAAACATAGTAATAAAAAATGGTATGATTCTTTCTTTCTGTGTTTTCAAAAAAATACTATGAATAAAATTCAAGCGCCATAATAAAAACACTGCAAAAGCTGGAAAAAAAGCTGTCATAATAAAAGTGGAAATCAGCTTCAGTTTTAACTCAAATGCCATGGAAACCGTAAACTCGTACGGAAACTGATATACCAGAAACAAAAAAAAGTAAACCGGTATAAACAAGGGATGCAAAATATAAGAAATCAGTTTTGCAGCAATTTGCAACAATTTTCCTGTTATATTTATTTCTGTTTTGTTTTGCATCTATTTCTTTATTTTAACCCCAAATCTAATATTCCTATAATTCCTTTCTTAACCTAGCCACAGGTATATTCAGCATCTCCCTGTATTTGGCAACAGTCCTGCGTGCAATATTATACCCTTTATCATTTAGCATTTCTGTTAACGTCTCATCTGCAAGGGGTCTCCGTTTATCTTCAGATTCTATTAAATCACTCAGTATTTTCTTTACTTCCCTGGTACTTACTTCTTCACCACTATCTGTACTTAAACTTTCACTAAAGAAAAATTTTAACCGGTAAGTACCAAATTCTGTCTGTACAAATTTACTGTTAGCCACCCGGCTTACTGTAGAAATATCCAATCCGGTTACTTCAGCAATATCTTTTAAAATCATGGGCCTCAGTTCCGTTTCGTCTCCGGTAAGAAAAAATTTCTCCTGGTGTTTCATTATGGTCCCCATGGTATGCAACAAAGTTTCCTGCCGTTGCTTTATCATATCAATAAACCATTTGGCAGAATCTATTTTCTGTTTAATGAATAGAACTGCTTCTTTTTGACGTTTATCTTTCTTGGCACCTTTGTCATAATCCTTCAGCATATCCTTGTATCCTTCACTAATTCTGAGGTCTGGTGCATTCCTGCTGTTCAGCGTAAGTTCCAGTTTGCCAATATTATTAAAAATGTAAAAGTCGGGCACCATATAACTTTCCACTTTGTTCATTTCCCCGATATTACCACCGGGACGGGGATTTAATCTGATGATCTGTTGTATCACTTCTTTTAAATCCTCATCAGTCAGGTTTAATCCACGCTGAATTTTCTCGTAGTGCTTTTTTGTAAATTCATCAAAATAATCAGAAAGGATCTCAATAGCAAGCTTAACCCCTTTTTCATTTTCTTCTTTTCGTTGTAACTGCAATAACAAACATTCCTGCAGGTCTTTGGCACAGACTCCGGCAGGGTCAAAATGCTGGATCAGTTTTATAATTTCTTTCAGCTCGGTTTCATCAGTGGCTACATTTTGCCTGAAAGCAAGGTCATCAACTATACTGCTCAATTCTCTTCTTAAATATCCATCATCATCAAGACTACCTACAATCTGCTCTGCAATTTTATACCTTCGCTCATCCAGGTCAAGCATACCCAGCTGATCACTGAGCAAACCAAAAAAACTTACTTCATTTTTAATGGGAATTACTTTCTTATCATCAATTTCCGGATAGTTTTCATCCTTCATCTTATATTCTGCAATTTCTCCATCATCATCTGCCACATATTCACTCAGGTCAATATTTTCATATTCATCTTCGCTGCCATCAAGGTCATAATCCTCTTCATTAGTTTCAAATTCATCCTTAATATCTTCACTGAATTCATCTTCACTGCCTTCATCGTTTATTTCAAGGGCCGGATTCTCTTCCAGCTCTTCTTTAATCCTTTCTTCCAGATTGGCAGTAGGTACCTGCAGCAACTTCATTAACTGAATTTGCTGAGGTGATAATTTTTGTAAAAGTTTCTGTTGTAGGCTCTGACTTAAACTCATTTCCTGCTTCCTGTTTTTACTTACTGATGCAAAGATTACACATTAGCTCATTGCATCCTATATCTTTCTTTGAATGAACAGATTTTCCCTGTAAATTTAAACACAAAAGAAAAGAACAA
>Ga0208872_1001198_pt1 | contig 16415 bp, 11 predicted proteins | sample CryBogCBH12Aug08_FD_185508 | JGI IMG/M metagenome (GOLD analysis project Ga0208872, IMG submission 185508) | Freshwater microbial communities from Crystal Bog, Wisconsin, USA - CBH12Aug08 (SPAdes) | ecosystem: Environmental > Aquatic > Freshwater > Lake | place: Crystal Bog, Wisconsin, USA...
AAGGAGCATGCCGATGGAATTATCGATCTCTCCGTTGGAACCCCAGTTGATCCCACTCCAGATTTCATTCAGCAAGCGCTTGTAGCTCACTCCAACGCTCCGGGATATCCACTCACCATTGGATCTGCTGAACTTCGAGATTCAATGCGGAGTTGGGCTTCGACCGTTCTAGGAGTCACTGGCGATTTTGATGTACTCCCAAGCATCGGCTCAAAAGAGGTTGTAGCAAACCTCGCCTTTCAACTTGAAGCCAAAACCGTTCTCTATCCAGAGGTGGCCTATCCAACTTATTTGGTGGGTGCAATTCTTGCTGGGGCCAATCACCAACCAGTTGGCTATGACGCAACACAATGGCCGACTTCAGATCTGGTCTGGATCAACTCTCCCTCTAATCCAACCGGGCGTGTATCTAGCAGCGATGAACTAAGCCGAGTGCTTGAGTACTCGCGTAGAACCGGCGCTGTGATAGCAAGCGATGAGTGCTACTTTAATTTTCCAGCGAGCAAAGAGAGTGCACAACCGATATCGCTGCTCCAGGTGGCTAAGGGCGATAATAAAAATCTGCTAGCCCTGCACTCACTTTCTAAGCGCTCTAATTTTGCTGGATACCGTGGCGGCATAATCGTGGGCGACCCCATTCTTATCGCAAAGATCCGCGAGATTCGCAAGCACTCGGGATTGTTGGTACCTGCCCCAGTGCAGGCCGCCATGATTGCAGCCCTTAGCGATGAGGTTCATGTTCATGAACAGGCAGAGCGATATGCCAAGCGCCGCGAAATATTAAGACCTGCTTTAGTGAAGTACGGCTTTAAGATCGAACATAGTGAAGCCGGGCTCTATATCTGGTGCACGCGTAATGAGAATGATTTTGAATCCGTGGCGGCGCTCGCGGAAAAGGGAATCCTTGTGACGCCAGGGGGCTTCTATGGAGATGCTGGCAAGAAATTTGTGCGAATTGCACTGACCGCGACCGATGAGCAGATCGCCACCGCTGCAGCTCGAATTCTTAGTTAAATAGTGGCTTTTATGGATAAATCAGCGATTCTATTAGTGGGTGGATTTGGTACTCGCCTCTCACCCTTAACTAATCTCACCCCCAAGCCAATGTTGCACGTTGGTGGAATTCCATTTACGGAACATCAAATAACCAAGGCGCGGGCTGCGGGTATATCTGAAATAGTTTTGGCAACTTCATACCTGGCTGATGTCTTCGAGCCGTACTTCGGTGATGGTGAGAAGTTTGGAATAAAAATTTCCTACGCCGTCGAGAAGGAGGCCTTAGGAACAGGTGGCGCAATTGCGAACGCCGCCAAATTCCTTAAGGGGCAGGGACCGGTCTTTATTTTTAATGGCGATGTCTTAAGCAGCCATGATCTCAATGCGCAATTAAGTCTGCATCGCTCGGAGGCCGCAGACGTAACTTTGCATCTCACGCAAGTAGAGGATGCGCGGGCATTTGGAGTTGTAGAAATGCAGTCAAATGCGATCTTGACTTTCAATGAGAAGATGGAAAATCCGCCTACAAATATCATTAACGCGGGTTGCTACATATTCAATAGAGATGTCATTGATCAAATCCCGTCAGGACGGATCGTCAGCGTTGAGCGAGAGACTTTTCCAGAGCTCCTTCGCAAAGGCGCACACCTGGCCGGCTACCTAGATTCTTCATATTGGCTCGATATCGGGACCCCCGCGGCATTACTTAAAGCCACCTCCGATTTGATTTCAGGTCTGGCTCACTCCACCGCCTTCGATGATTTGCTCGAAGGTGGGCTCTATCAAAAGCACCATAGTTCGCTGATCTCCAGTTCGGCCACCATTGAAGAGGGGGCGAGCATTGATGGCGGTTCTTTGATTGGGGAGGGCGTCCACATTGGACGTTCGGCACGGATCGTTAGCTCTGTTATTGGAGCGCATAGCCGAATTGGGGAGAATTGCCAACTGGCTCATACCTTTGTATCTGCAAATAACCAGATTCCCGCTGGTTTTATAGCGGCATCACAATTTTTCGGCTTTTCAGCAAAAAAATAATCTCCCTGGACTTGACTCTCAGGGATTACACGCGTGTAATTCACCCAAGACGCATTTAATTCGTGCCTTGCGCCGATGAGTTTGAGGAGTTCGCATGTCAGATCGCCAGTTCAATGCTCAGGGAGATTTTGCAATGGGTGGACTCACAAATATGGGAAGCACTGGTTCAGGCAACCCTGACCTCTCATGGCAAGAACGCGCACTCTGCGCCCAGACCGATCCAGAAGCCTTCTTCCCAGAAAAGGGTGGTTCTACCCGAGAAGCCAAGCGGGTCTGTCTCTCCTGTGATGTTCGATCTGAATGCTTGGAATACGCTCTAGGTCATGACGAGCGCTTTGGAATTTGGGGTGGCCTCTCTGAGAGAGAGCGCCGTCGCCTCAAGCGCCGTTCGGCTTAACTCACACTCTCTTTTTTTCAAGGGGTGCTGACTGATGGCTTCGCATACTTCAATCCATCCAGAAACTCCTGAGATTGATCTCTCGCATTTCTTTGTAACAGCGATCGTCGTAACGCACGATGGCGCGACGTGGCTTCCAGAAGTGATTGCCGCGCTCTCATCACAAACTAGGCGTATAGATCGAATCATCGCAGTTGATACTGGATCTCTCGATAGCTCACCAAAGCTGCTACGCGCGGCAGGAATCACTTATATTTCAGCTGATCGTGAAATTGGTTTTGGAGATGCGATTGAAATTGCATTAGAGCACTCCCCGCAATTGCAAGATCCGATCGATGCCGCCAATGAATGTCTCTGGTTTATTCATGATGATTGTGCGCCTGCAAAAGATGCACTCCAGTTGCTACTCGCGGCAATGAATGATCGACCACAGGTCGTAATCGCAGGACCTAAATTATTAGGGTGGTATGACCGCGATCATCTTTTAGAGGTTGGAATTTCTATCGCGCCAAATGGCGCCAGGTGGACTGGACTTGAACCTCGCGAACAAGACCAAGGTCAACACGATGAAATTAAAGAAGTTCTTTCAGTAAGTACCGCAGGTATGTTGGTTCGTCGCGCTGCATTTGAGGAGCTCGGGGGATTAGATCCAAACCTAGCTCTCTTTCGAGATGATATTGATCTTGGTTGGCGCGCGCGGGTTGCCGGCTTTGGTGCAATTTGTGTGGGAGCTGCAAGCGCATTTCACGCCGAAGCCTCTGCGAGTGAGCGACGAGTAGTAGATGTCTCAGAAGCTTTTCTGCATCGTCCATTACTCCTTGATCGCAGAAATGCGGCTTATGTAATTCTTGCAAACTCATCGTGGTGGACTTTGCCTTGGTTAACTTTCCAACTCATCGGCACCAGTTTGCTCCGCGTAATTTTCGACCTATTGGCAAAGTTACCGGGGTACGCAGGTGATGAGATAGCTGCTGTAGCGCTCCTGATAATTCACCCTGCAGACCTGATCAAGGCCAGAAGAGCTAGGCGCAAGAAACGTTTGCTTACTCCAGCAGTTGTGGCCCCTTTTATTCCTCCACGGGGAAGTCAGATACGCGCCGGACTCGATCGAGTATCAAATACCATCGCATTGAAATTAAGAGGCGTTCCCACAGAGCAGCCTTCGGATACCGCGCTCTCATACTCTGATCTCGGTGTTATGAGTGAAGAGTTCGATGAACCAGATTTCGCTCTCCGAGCCAAGCCTTCATTGCTGCGAGGAATTGTTCGTCGCCCAGACTCGCTCGCCTTGATTGCAATTATTTTTCTAGCCTTCATATCAGCGCGAGCCAGATTTGGTTCCCTCTCTGGAGGAGCACTTGGATTTATTCCAAGTAGCGGAGTTGACCTGCTGCGAAATTATGCACAGGCGTGGCACTTAGTGGGAATGGGCTCGGCCGTTGCAACGCCTCCGTGGATTGCGGTCATTGGAATTGCATCGTTCATTACGCTCGGCCATCTATCGCTCTTTGTAACGCTCCTCTTCCTACTTACACCACCTTTAGCATTCATCATTTTTGTTAACTCATTAAGGCGGACTGGGATTCCAGAAGGGATGTCAACCTTCGGTGGTTTGATTTATGTGTTGACGCCGCTTCTCTGGAGTTCGCTGAACCAAGGTCGAATCGATATTTTGGTGCTCTATCTCTTTGCCCCACTCTTTATCTTTTTAAAGCCGCTGATGCTTGATATCGGCTCGCTGACATGGCGGCGGATATTCTCATTGACCTTGCTGGTCACATTGGTCTGCACATTCTCACCGCTGCTCTTAGCTACTTGGTTGCTCTTCCATATTTATCGATTGGTTCTCTCTGCGGTTCGAGTTTTTCGAACATCTGACAAAAGCGCGGGTTGGATAGATCTCATAGAGAGCGATGCATTTGCTCCGGTCAGTCGCCGCTTTGCCGTTGTAATAACAACATTCCTTCTCTCTCTCCCTTGGTCACTTGGTGCATTGATTCACCCCACACAATTCCTCATCGCACCCGGCATTCCGATCTCCAACGGTGGAACTCTGCAAACCTTGCTCAACAATCCAGGGGGAGCAGGTTCGCCACCATGGTGGGTGATGGCTCCTGTGCCATTCCTCCTCTTCTTTAGCTTCTTTGTCCGCTCAATGCGCCGAGCCTCTCTTATCAGCGCAGCAGTTTTGGCAGTGGCGATTGTTCTCAATGACTTTCACATTCCAGGTCATGGAGCAACAGAGCCAGTCTTTGTTGGAAGTGCATTCTTAGTTATCACAATTGTTTTGGTACCACCGATGCTGGTAGTTATAAATAATGTGATTCCGAATCTTCGAATTCGAAACTTAGGCTTTGGGCATTTTGCTGTGGCTATTGCAACGCTGATTTCGATTCTGAGCACCAGTGTCATAGCTGGATGGATCTTGGTGGGTCAGTCAACTTCTCTGGTTCAATCAGATCAGTTAGATGTTGTACCCGCCTTTGTCTCTTCACTGGCTCAAAGTCCTGCGAAACCAAAGACCTTAGTTCTCTCATCGACATCCGCCGCAACAACGTTCTTTATCTCGCGCGGAAATCCATTGGCCTTAGGAGATGCTGACGTAGCAACGGCAACCCCACCACAAATAATCGACGCGGTGAGCGAGTTGGTCTCAGGTTCGGGTCTGAACAGTGCCAAAGTCTTAGGAAGTTTTGGTATCCAGTATCTCTTCTTGCGTGCACCGGTGACCCTGGATCTAGCTCGAGTCATTGATGGAGTGGGCGGATTTACAAGAATGTCTGCGACCGATATCGGAATAGTTTGGCGCATCGTTGGTTCTTCACCGAGAGTCGTCCTTACTAGCGCCGCTGGGAAGAACTCCATGATTCCGGCTGGTGATGTGGGTGCGCTCGGTGTGGCCAAGAGTTCAGGAACTATTACGGTTGCTGAAAAATACGATCGTGGTTGGCGACTCATTGCAAACGGGGTGAGCGTCCCTCTCCAGCACGCTGACAGCGGACTTCCCATCTTTACTCTTCCGGTGGCCGGTAAGGTCACGGTTCTCTTTGACGGAACTGCGCATCGAGCGCTGATCTCACTTCAACTCCTTGCGCTATTAATCGCCGTTGTAATGTCACTTCCATCAGGAAGAAAACGCCGCCAAGTTCCGCTCGAGGAATTGGTGTAACGATGAAACTTAAATCTCTTCTCTTCACGATCCGTGGCCCGTTACTTGTGGGAGCGGCTATCGCGCTTGCAACGCTCGTTCCTCAAGCAAAGGCGCATATAACGCTCGATAGAAGTTATCCCGCCGTCGTATGTCCATCGGCCTTAGGCGGGGGTTCAGAGAACGTCTCACTTCCTAGCAAAGGTCTATCCGCTGGACTGATTGCGGGCAAGAGCCTGTCGCTACATGGCCAGAAGAACGTGGTGCTTCGCGGCGCATCTGCGCCGACGTTGATCACCGGAAATCCAGGCTCAGAGATCGCCTTCGAAACAATTTCGGGGGCAAGTACCGCCGATGCAGTCTGCGATGTTGGTGGCGTTGATCAATGGTTTATTGGCGGTTCTGCCGGTGTTACCAGCCAAGGAATACTGCAAGTCATTAATAGCGGTCTAAGCGATTCAATGATCCAGGTAATTCCTTATGGTGCAAAGGGTCCGCTGGCGCCAATATCAGTAACTGTAAAGGCGAACTCGTCCACTAACTTAAAGCTTGCCAGCATTGCTCCCGGTGAAGAGTCGATTGCTTTACATGTACTTACTGAATCTGGACGCGTGACCTCCTACCTCCTTGATCACCGCGTAAATGGACTCAAGGACCTGGGATCGAGTTTTGTAACAGCAGTTTCTAATCCTGCAGCGACAAGTTATCTCGCAGGACTCTACGGATCGGCTACTAAGGCAAGTACCACACTGCGATTTCTTGTCCCCGGGAATATCGATGCGAATGTGCACCTTTCCATGTACTCCGGAGGTGGAACATTTACGCCGCTTGGTTTTGACGCTTACCTAGTTCACCACCAAAAGGTGGTCGATGTAACGCTCCCGCACATCGCACTCGCCACCCCATATGGAATTCAAATTTCATCGGACCAACCACTTTTCGTCGCCGCTCTTACTCAGACGAGTACTGGTGGTAGCGATTTCGCTTGGGCTAATCAATTGACGGAGTTGAGCAATTTCAAGATCAACCTCGCTGGAGCTACGGCGCAGTTCCTTTTCGTCGGAAGCGCGCCGGCGGTACGAGCAAACTGGATTGATGACCACGGAAATGCGCAGAGCATTGTGATCAATGGCGATACATCAGCGCTCTGGCATCCAATCGGGTCGCTTAACGGGATCACATTTACCATTCTCACCAAGAATCCCGTTTATGGTGGAGCACTGGTTACCAACCAAGGTGGTGGCTTGAATTACTTGCCACTTCTTCCAAATCAACTGGTTTCTAGAGCGCATACCCCAGAGGTAGATGTGCGGACTTTGACGCGCCACTAAATGTGCCTGCCTCCATCAAATCCACCATTTCTAGGCCGCTAGGCACTAATCTCTCAATTATGCGAACACATAACCGATCAACGCGTACCTGTTCGCGCGCTAGCTGCAATATGCCAGCGATTAAAACCTTGACCTATGTCTATGCAGATTCCACCGCGGTACTTGGCCCCCTAGCTACTTATGCAGAGCCACATTCTTACGATCTCTGCGCGGTACATAGCGAAAAATTGACCCTCCCCAATGGTTGGAAAGCTATCAACCTAGAGCCGGAGTCCGATCTCATCGGACCAACAGAAGATGATCTGATGGCGATTGCAAATGCTGTCCGAGAGGTGGGTAATCAGCAGAACTCGCCAACCCCAGCGCAGCAGGCGCAGCCTGAGATAGGTCGACGCGGCCACCTACGCGCAATCCCTTCAAATTAATTCCTCCACATAAATTTATTTCTTATCGCCTTTCTCAAGTAGATTTCCCTCATGTTCACTAGCGCCCAATTAGATGAAGTCATCAAGGCTTACGACATACGTGGCTTGGTGGATGAGCAGATCACACCAGAGTTCACATTTCTTCTTGGTACCGCTTTTGCCAGATATCTCATAGAAGAGCGGGAGCCGGCAACCGTCGTTGTCGGTGAAGATATGCGCCCCTCATCTGATGACCTTGCAACCGCCTTCGCCGATGGATTGAATTCTCAAGGAATCGATGCGATTCGAATTGGGTTGGCCTCGACCGATATGTTGTATTTCGCTTCAGGTTCCCTCAACCTTCCTGGAGCGATGTTTACTGCAAGCCACAATCCTGCCGCTTATAACGGAATTAAATTGGCAAAATCCGGTGCGCGCCCTATCGGCGCGGAGTCAGGCCTACTTCGAATTAAAGCCTTAATGTCACAGGACATTCCTATGAAATTAGGTCCCATTGGAGTGACCACGGTGCGCGAGTTACTCAATGACTACGTGGATTTTCTTCTCACACTCTTTGCACCAGATGAGTTTTCATCTGGCCGAACTCTCAAAGTTGTTGTTGACGCAGGAAATGGAATGGCTGGATTTACAGCGCCCGCTCTCATGGCGAGATTAAATGTTGAATTGATTCCGCTTTATTTTGAGTTAGATGGAAACTTTCCAAATCATGAAGCCAATCCCATTGATCCAAAGAATCTTGTAGATCTGGTCAAAGCTGTCAAAAAGAATAAGGCCGATATCGGTCTGGCATTTGATGGAGATGCGGATCGCTGTTTTCTCGTAGATGAGTTAGGGCAGCTTGTTAATCCCTCTGCACTTACTTCCCTGATCGCAATCCGAGAACTCAAAAGGCGTCCAGGTTCAACGATCATTTATAACTTAATCTCATCAAATGCAGTCCCGGAAATAGTCGAAGAGCATGGCGGTCAGCCACTTCGCTCACGCGTGGGTCACTCCTACATTAAGAAGATGATGGCAGAGAGCGGCGCTGTATTTGGTGGCGAGCACTCGGGTCACTTCTATTTCAGCGATTTCTGGCGGGCGGACTCGGGAGCTCTCGCGGCGCTATTTGCGATTGCCGAGCTATCCCATTCGGAACTACCGCTCTCAGAGTTACTCGCCCCACTCAATCGCTATTTTGCTAGTGGCGAGATAAATACCAAGGTAAGTGATCCTGCCGCCAGCGTTGAGGCTATCAAGCAGGCTTACGAGGCCGACTTTCCTATCGATGAATTAGATGGGGTCACCGTTACCGGTCCTGACTGGTGGTTCAATGTGCGCTCTTCAAACACTGAACCACTTCTCAGACTTAATGTTGAGGCGAGCACTCCCAAGTTGCTTAAAGAGGTTCGAGATAAGGTCTTGGCTCTAATCGGGTAATCTTTAGGCTTACGGACGCCCGTATTAGCCATCTAGGCGGCATCTCACTAAAGGTTCAAAGGAGTTCTCGTGTCAGTTGAAACAACTGTTGGTCATGACATTGCAAATGCGCAATTAGCAGCTGAAGGTAAGAAGCGCATTGAATGGGCAGAGCGCAATATGCCTGTGCTGGCGCAGATTAAAGCTCGATTTGAAGCGGAGAAGCCATTTACTGGAATTCGAATCGCAGCTTGCATGCATGTCACAACTGAGACCGCTAATTTAATGCGAGCCTTGAAGGCCGGCGGAGCTGAACTCGCTCTTTGTGCCTCAAACCCACTTTCAACACAAGATGACACAGCTGCTGCCCTAGTGCACGAATATGGCATCAATGTCTTCGCACATAATGGCGTCGATCGCGATGGGTACTATCGTCACCTCAACTCAGCTTTAGATATCAAGCCAAACCTTGTATTTGATGATGGTTGCGATCTCGTTAATACACTTCACACATCTCGCACTGAACTGCTCGATGGAATTATGGGCGGATGCGAGGAGACCACAACTGGAGTTATTCGTTTAAGCCAAATGACAAAAGATGGTGCTCTTAAGTTCCCCATGATCGCTGTGAATGACACTGACACAAAGCATATGTTTGATAATCGATTCGGTACCGGTCAATCAACAATGGATGCGATCTTCCGCGCAACCAATGGTTTGGTTGCAGGAGCGACCGTCGTTGTCTGTGGCTTTGGTTACTGCGGTAAAGGTGTTGCAGAACGCGCTCGCGGTATGGGTGCCAATGTTGTTGTCACTGAGATTGATCCAACGAAGGCTCTCGATGCGCTCATGCAGGGTTATCGTGTTATGAACTCACTTGAAGCAGCAAAGATTGGTGACTTCTTTATTACTGTTACCGGTAATCGCGATGTGCTTCGCGAAGAGCATTTTGCAGTAATGAAAGATGGAGCGATCTTCGCTAACTCAGGTCACTTCGATATTGAGATCGATGTTGCCTGGCTTGAAAAGAATGCCGCCAAGAAGAACAAGAGAATTCGTCACCAAACCGATGAGTATGTTCTCGCTGATGGTCGCCGCCTGCTCTTGATCGCAGAGGGTCGACTAGTAAATCTCGGAGCAGCAGAAGGTCACCCTGCATCTGTGATGGATATGTCTTTCTCAGATCAAGCTCTGACCGCTGAATGGCTAGTTAAGGCCGCTGCGTCACTAGGAGCAGGACTCCATGATGTTCCAACAGAGATCGATAAGGAAGTTGCTCGTCTCAAGCTTGCCAGCATGGGTGTTGCGATTGATGTCCTCACTCCAGCGCAAGAGCTGTATTTGAACTCTTGGGAGCATGGTTCCTAATGACTTTGATCATGGTCGTCGATGACGACCAAGATTTAGCGGAGATGTTAGGGATCGTTCTAACCGGCTCTGGTTTTGAGGTTGATCTCGTTAACTCTGGTGATCAAGTGATGAACATTTTCAACTCACACCAGCCTGACCTGGTCTTGCTTGATGTGATGCTTCCTGGTTTGAGTGGAATTGAAGTGTGCACTTTAATTCGCGAGAAATCGATGGTCCCGATCGTCATGCTCACGGCAAAGGGCGATAGCTACGATGTGGTTAAAGGGCTAGAAGCAGGCGCAGATGATTACATGGTCAAACCATTTAATCCCTCTGAGTTAGTTGCTCGAATTAAAGTGCGTCTGCGTCGTTCAGGAAGCGAAAGTTCCACTACCTTGCGCATTTGCGACATCACCATTGATCAGGTTGCGCACACAATTATTCGCAACGGGAAAACAATTCCACTTACTCGCTTGGAATTTGATCTGTTAGTTGCACTTGCAAAGGAACCTGGCCGTGTCTTTACACGCGATGCTCTGCTGAGTGAGGTCTGGGGTTACCAACAAGCAGCCGATACCCGCTTAGTGAATGTTCATGTGCAACGCTTGCGCGGCAAGATAGAGGAAGATGTCGATAACCCACAAGTTGTGCTGACTGTGCGTGGAGTTGGCTATAAGGCGGGAGCGAGTCAGGTATGAAATGGCTTGGCGTGAAATGGAGGAGTTCAATCCTCTTTCGCGTCATCAGCACCACCTTCTTGCTCTCGATCATCTTAATTTCACTGGTTGGAAGCATTCTCTTTATTCAGATCTCAAATGGAATCTTTCGCGAGAAGACCAACGAATCTGTATCTGAAGCACAATCTCTCTATGACTATGCGCAAGGTCAATTAGATGCCACCCTTTATTTATCCTCATTAAAACTTCCAGTAGTGGTCAACAGAATCCTGCAAGCCAGTGATTTAACTGTGGCAACAACTCCGCGTGAGGTTGTATTGATTGGTTCCCCACTCCTGCATCGCACCAATGACCAATACAATGGCTCTTCTGGAAGCGTTGAAATTACATCTATTCCGCAGACTTTGAGGGTTGCTGTTCGCAAGACTGGCCAAGCGCAATGGGTCCGTGGAAATATTAAATTTAAAGATGGAAGCCAGAAATCTGCAATCATTGTGGGGCACGCAGTTGAAGTTCCTCCCCAATCACCATACGAGTTGTACTACGTCTTCTTACTTACAGAGCAACAGACGATCGTGAACTTCATCGGACAGTTGCTCTTATTTGCAGGATTCTTGCTGATCTTTATGATCGGCGGCATCTCCTGGTATGTAATTAGGCAGGCTATTAATCCGGTTCGCGATGCGGCAGAGATCGCTGAGCAGCTCACCGCGGGAGATTTGAATCGAAGGATGCATGTTTCTGGACAAGATGAGATGGCTCGCCTTGCGATTTCATTTAATGAGATGGCAGTTTCTATGCAGCAACAGATCTCTAGGCTAGAAAACTTGTCACGATTACAGCAGCGCTTTGTATCTGATGTTTCTCACGAACTTCGCACGCCGCTCACAACCATTCGCATGGCCTCTGAAGTTATCGCTGAAAATAAGAGCAAGATGGATCCCGCTGTCGCAAGAAGCGCTGAGCTTCTTCAATCGCAAATCGCTCGCTTTGAAACCTTGCTCACCGATCTCTTGGAGGTGAGTCGTTTTGATGCCAGCGCCTCAATCCTTGAACTCCATGAGACAGATATCAAGAACCTGGTTATACAAACCATTGACCAATTGCACTTTGGAAATGTAGATCAAATTAGGACTGATTTTTCAGATGGACCAGTTCTGGCCATGGTGGATCCGCGTCGCATCGAGAGAATTCTGCGTAACTTAATTTCAAATGCCATCGACCATAGTGAAGGAAACATAGTCAACATCACAGTGCGTCAAGGTGAGCGTGAAGTGGCAGTGGGAGTGCGCGATCACGGAATTGGATTTACTGAGCGCGAATCTGAACGACTCTTTGATCGTTTCTGGCGCGCTGATCCATCACGCTCTCGTTTGCGCGGCGGCACTGGACTTGGACTTTCAATCTCACTCGATGATGCCAAATTGCATCAGGGAACTTTGAAAGCCTGGGGATCTCCTGGCAAAGGAGCTAACTTTGTCCTAACAGTTCCAATCGCCCCAGGAATCCCAATTCAAGATGAACCAATTCCTGTTAACCCCAACGATGTTCCCTCCACATCTTTTCTCAATTTCGATGAGGACGATATCTAGCATGTAGGACTCTCGCGTTATGCGAAAAGTCTTAGAGCTTCTCTTTCCCCCAACTTGTCTCCTCTGCGCAGCTGCGGAGAGTGATCTCTGCATCTCTTGTCGCAGAAGAATCAATGTACGGCGTTATCGAGGCCAGATAGATGGATTTGATTTCTCTGCAGGCGCTATTTATGACGATGATATTTCTCAGTTAATTCTCATGGCTAAAGAGCAGAATATTTCCGCTGCAAGGAATGTATTGGCGGATCTACTTGTTGAGGCATATATGGAATTAGTTTCGCAGGATAAGAGTGCGCATCCGCTAGGGCTGATACCAATCCCATCATCACAGCGTGCAAACCGCATGCGTGGCTACAAACATTCAACGCTCTTAAGTCAGCGCCTTCGCAATCAACTCATACAGACGCTTGGGGTTGATGTACAGGTACTTGATCTCTTGAGAGTGAATCGAAAGATTTCTGATCAGAGTGGCTTGAATAAGAAAGCACGAATAGCGAATCTGGATGGGGCATATTCATATTCCAGAGGTGGAGATGGTGCGCTCGTAGCCGGCCGCAATCTCTACCTAGTTGATGATCTGCTGACGACTGGCAGCTCAATGCTTGAAGCGTTGAGATGCCTAAGAGCGGCAAATATCAAGCCTTTAGGGGCTATTTCCGCTGGGGTCTCACCCCACCTAATTTCCTAATACGATAGGGCACTGATAAATGATCCAAGGTTCTGAAATGAGGGTTCGTGGCTGTTCTAGATAAAATCCTGCGTGCAGGTGAAGGTCGTGCGGTTCGCAACCTAGAAAAGATCGCCGCTGAGGTTAACGCTTGGGAAGATAAGACCCGAGCCATGAGCGATGAGGAACTTCGCGCACAAACCCAAAAGTTCAGAGATCGCCTAGCCAATGGCGAAGATCTAGATTCACTCCTCCCAGAAGCCTTTGCAACTGTACGCCAAGCTGCCATGCGCACTCTTGGACAACGCCACTATGACGTTCAAGTGATGGGTGGTGCTGCACTGCACCTAGGAAATATCGCTGAAATGCGAACAGGTGAAGGTAAGACCTTGGTCTCAACCCTTCCTGCCTACCTCAACGCCCTCACCGGCAAGGGTGTTCATGTTGTTACAACAAACGATTACCTAGCAGAGCGCGACAGCGAATGGATGGGCCGCGTCCACCGCTTCCTTGGTTTAAAGGTTGGCGTAATTCTTGCCAACATGACTCCAGCTGAACGTCGTGAGGCATACGCCGCGGATATCACCTACGGCACAAATAATGAATTTGGTTTTGATTACCTTCGTGACAACATGGCGTGGGCGCTAGAAGATTGCGTACAGCGCGAACATAACTTTGCAATCGTTGATGAAGTTGACTCGATCTTGATCGATGAAGCCCGAACCCCTCTGATCATCAGCGGACCCGCTGATAAAGCAACCAAGTGGTATGTGGAGTTTGCAAATATCTGCGGACAACTGCAACGCGATCTGCATTATGAGATTGATGAGAAGAAGAAAACCGTTTCTATCTTAGAAGCTGGTGTGACCAAGGTTGAACAGATCTTGGGAATTGATAATTTATATGAAGCTGTAAACACCCCACTTATCGGCTACCTCAACAATGGAATTCGCGCAAAGGAACTCTTCAAGCGCGATAAAGATTATGTTGTGATGAATGGTGAGCTTCTGATCGTTGATGAGCACACCGGACGTATGCTCTCTGGTCGTCGCTATTCAGAGGGTCTACATCAAGCACTTGAAGCAAAAGAGCGCATTGAGATTAAAGATGAGAACCAGACTCTGGCGACCATCACCCTACAAAACTACTTCCGTCTTTACGAAAAGCTTTCCGGCATGACCGGTACGGCGATGACAGAGGCCGCTGAGTTTATGCAGATCTACAAGCTTGGTGTAATTCCAATTCCTACAAATAAGCCAACTGCTCGTGTGGATTCTCCAGATCTTATTTACAAGACCGAAGCCGCAAAGTTCCTTGCTGTGGCTGAAGATATTGTGAAGCGTCACAAGGCTGGCCAACCTGTACTCGTTGGAACGGTCTCTGTTGAGAAATCAGAAGAGCTTTCAGCAGTGCTTACTCGTCGCGGAATTAAGCACGAAGTGCTTAACGCAAAGCAGCACGAGCGTGAAGCAGCAGTAATTGCGCGTGCAGGTACTGTCGGCGCAGTCACCGTTGCCACCAACATGGCTGGCCGCGGAACTGACATCATGCTCGGTGGAAACCCTGAGTTCATGGCTGACTTTGAACTTCAACGCCGCGGATTAAATCCTGCTGAAACTCCAGAAGAGTATGAGGCGGCTTGGCCTGATGAAATTGCTAAGCAGAAAGCTGCTGTAGCGCTGGAACATGAGACAGTCGTGGCTGCTGGCGGACTCTATGTCCTTGGTACAGAGCGTCATGAATCTCGTCGTATCGACAATCAGCTTCGTGGTCGCTCAGGCCGTCAAGGTGATCCAGGTGAGTCTCGTTTCTACCTCTCACTCCAAGATGATTTGATGCGTCGCTTCAACTCAGGTCTTGTTGAACGTTTTCTAGGTGCCGCAGGTATTGCCGATGATGTACCAATCGAATCCAAGATGGTCTCTAATGCAATTCGTTCTGCCCAGACACAGGTCGAATCTCTCAACTTTGAAATGCGTAAGAATGTTTTGAAATATGACGATGTGATGAATCGTCAACGCACGGTCATTTATTCTGAACGCCGCGAAGTTCTTGAAGGCGCAGATATCAGCGAGCAAGTTCAAAACTTTATGGCTGACACCATTACGGCCTATGTCCAAGGCGCAACCGCTGAAGGTTATCCAGAGCAGTGGGATCTAGAGGCACTATTTAATGCACTACGAGTTCTCTACCCTGCAACGGTTTCACCTGATTCCCTTGCAGCAGAAGTTGGAGGCGTCGCCAACTTAGATGCTGACCTTCTCCTCAATCGAATCTTGGATGATTCAAAGGCGCAATATGCCGCCCGAGAAGAGTCATTAACTCCTCCTGTCACTCGTGAACTAGAGCGCAAAGTTCTGCTCTCTGTTCTAGATCGCAAGTGGCGCGAACACCTTTATGAGATGGATTATCTCCAAGAGGGAATTGGTCTGCGAGCAATGGCTCAACGCGATCCTCTCGTTGAATATCAACGCGAAGGTTATGAACTCTTCGCAGCGATGATGGATGGAATCAAAGAAGAGCTTGTGGGTCTTCTCTTCCATGTTGAGGTTAATGTTGAAGCTGTTGATGAGAGCGGTGCTCCAATAATTGCAGCACCAGGACTTGAAGCTCCAGAGCAACCTGAGGTCAATCAACTTCGTTACACAGCAGCTGATGAGGATGGAACCACACAACAAAGTGGGGGAACTCCGAAGAACGCACCGTGCCCTTGTGGTTCAGGACGTAAGTACAAGCGCTGCCACGGCGCCGCTTAACTCACCCTGTATTGCGAAGACCAGCGGCAACGCCGTTGATGGTCAATAGCAGCGCGCGTCTAATGGTGGAATCTGGACTCTCGCCTTTGCGTACTCGCTCAAGCAATGAGATCTGCAAGAGATGCAGCGGGGCTAGGTAAGCATCTCGAACGCTGAGCGTGCGCGCCAAGATCGGTTGATCTCCCAAGATTTCACTCTTACGGGTTAAGAGCATGATCTCTGTGCGGGTGAGGTTGAACTCCTCTTCAATGGTCTTGAGGAAGTGATGCAGTGATGGGTCAACCAAACGTTCTACATACTTGCTGGCCATCACAAGATCGGTCTTTGCCAGGGTCATCTCTACATTAGAGATAAAGGTCCTAAAGAAGTGCCAATCAATAAGCATTGATGTCAGCACATCCCCTTGCCCAGCTTCGCGAGCAGCTTTGAGTCCTGATCCCACTCCAAACCAACCTGGAACGATCTGACGAGATTGCGTCCAACCAAATACCCAAGGAATAGCGCGCAAACTACCTAAACCACCTGAGGCATCTGGTCGGCGTGATGGACGTGAACCAAGGAAGAGATCACCCAATTGTTCGACCGGTGTTGAGGCATAGAAATAAGCAGGCAGATCTGGGTGATCAATCAGCGTGCGATATCT
>Ga0208872_1001199_pt1 | contig 16407 bp, 23 predicted proteins | sample CryBogCBH12Aug08_FD_185508 | JGI IMG/M metagenome (GOLD analysis project Ga0208872, IMG submission 185508) | Freshwater microbial communities from Crystal Bog, Wisconsin, USA - CBH12Aug08 (SPAdes) | ecosystem: Environmental > Aquatic > Freshwater > Lake | place: Crystal Bog, Wisconsin, USA...
ACAGTAAGATTCTGATTTGGAGTATCGGTACCGATTCCAATTACAGAAGAAAGTGAATAACTGTTGATTAGGTTTGACATGATAATTTATTATGTAATGATAAAAGTGTTAGTTAGGGTACCATCAATACAAATATATTTAAAGTGATAAGTCTGTGTTGTGTTAATACTACTTAAGGCAACAATATAAGGCGCTCCGCTACCGTTTTGATAATTAGGAAATGCTGCGTTAACTCCTCCCCAGTCCATATATACAACACCATTACTAGGCAACGGATTAAAAATAAGAATATCAATAGTACTACCTGCTGTAAAATTAATAGGTGTTATTTTTAAAGGACTGGATACTGAATTAATTGTACCATTTTTAAAAGCATGAAGATGAATAAGAGTATCTTTTGAAAAATCAGCACTAATTGCTGTAGTGTTTGTTACAGTTGATACAACAGTAAAGTTTGAAAAATCTTTACCTATTAATGCACTATTAGCTGTTAAACCGCCTGTTAATGTACCACCACTTATTGGGAGATAATTTGTTTGATTATTATATGCTGAATTCCAAAGATTACTATTACCACCGGAGGCATACATTACATTAGTTGTACTAATTGTAGAAGTAGATGTTGTAGGTACTAGAATTTGAAGAGCAGGGAGACCATTAGTTCCAATTGTCATTGGTAGGCTACTAAACAATGGATCTGCTCCAATATTATTACCACTCAATAAAAGACCACCAGTATAGATAACTGTAGATCTTAAACCACCATTAGTAATTTGAAAGTTAGATCCATCATTAAGAATAGAAAGATTATTACCGCCAGGTGGTGCTGCCATTGATAATGTACTAGCTGAAATAAAGAGAGTTTTAAACGGAAAGGCGGATGAACCAATACTAAAAGTACTAACCGTTGTTGGTACTATATTATTATTAAATAATAAATTATTATTAGTAATAGTATATATTTCATCACCACTAAAAGCCACATTACCTGTACCGAGATTATATGGTATAGCGTAATTGCTTGTTAACGAAAATAATGATGTTAAGTTGATCATGTTTGTGGATATTTAAGTATTACTGGGTAATTCTCCATCCATATGAACCACCTACATATATCGCTTTAAAAGAATATCCTGCAATATTCATAGCAACTGTTTGATTTTGATTTTCGATGTTAGTAGGTGCTGATAAGGTAAAATTCTTTGTATTCCAGGTATAATATGGATCCATAAATCCAACAACCAATCCTTTTTGAGTTATAGAAGGTAGGGTTGCCGTAACACCTTGTGTTGTAGTATCAACCATATAATAGCTAGGTGCTTTTGCAGCAAAATTAGCTGATGTATAATTATAAATTGTATTCCAATTATTTGATGTACCGGTTTGATCAGCTATTATTCCCTGACTACTGAGGTTATTAACGTATGTGTAATTAGCTGATACTGCTGTAATATTTGAACCGAGAATAAAAATATTACAATTACCGTTATCGTTATTACTGCATCCACCTAGTATTGCTGAATAAGATCCTGAACCTGTATTATGAGCACCGCCACCAATAAAAGCATTATTAGCACTTAATGAGTTACATACACCGCCTACAATAGTACTATCAGAACCTAAAACATAATTATAACCTCCTCCAACTATTACTGATGTTCCTGTAGAATAATAACCAGCTCCATTGGGGCCATCTATACAGTTACAAAAACCGCCACCAATGAAATTATTACCGTTGTAAGCTGATGAGGTGTTATAGCTACCGCCGACAATAACGTCGGTTCCATTATAACCGGATGTTGTATTACAATACCCACCGCCAATAACTGAAGAACCGTTATATCCACATATTGTTATATAAGTACCACCGCCAATAAAATTACCACCACAACAGCTTGTTATACAATTGGTATTACCGCCTGCTATTACACCATAACTACCTAAATTACAGTTATTCAAACCACCACCAATTACAGAACTACTTGCATAGCATCCGGAAGCTGTATTGTTATAACCACCAGCTACAACAATATTTTGTAGAGAGTAATTACTGTTAGAATTAGAAATTATTTTATTATAACTACCACTACCGATAACGGAATCTGTTATACAAAACCCTGATAAAGTATTACAAGTACCACCAACAATTGTTGATGTACATATACCACCTGCGTTACCAGGCCAAGCGTTTTGACAAATAGAGTTACAACAACCGTTTAAGATTGTACTATTTTGTATATGCCCGTCATCGGTCCCTGTATTTGCAACGGCACTATTACCTACACCACCGCCGATAAAGGTATTACAAATAAAAACTCCTGTATCTGAACCACCGCCTTGAGAACACGCAAATACAATATTATTAGATCCGGAGAAAATCGATACATTATAATTACAAGCACCAGCATATGATGAACTATTAGTAGCGCAAATAATATTATTCTGACCACTGCCTACATAAGAATAACGCGAGCCTATTGATTGGTTATTTCCGACAGTTGGTAGGATTGTAGAAGTAGAAGGAAATAGGGTATAGGCTTGTGTAGAAAGAGATTGATAAGCGCTATTCCAGTTAGCGCTATTTGAACTGACAGTAGTATATGTCGATTGCCAGTTACCGCTACTAGCAGTCAGTGTTGTGTAGCTATTGTTCCAATTAGCACTATTGCTGCGTACTAAGGAATTAACAGCAGGATCACCAGTACCACCAGTAGCACTTAATGCGGATAAGCTAACAGTATTACCATTACTAATAGAAAGATTTGCATTAGTAGAATTAAAAGAAAGAGTTTGATAGCCGCCACCTCCTCCCCCTGTAAATATACTCGCTAAATCAACGCCACCGGAAAGGTATTGACCGGTGACATTTAAGGTACCTTTCATTGTACCGCCATTAGCAAATTGCTGGGCTACAGAACCGCCTCCACCTGCGTACTCTGATAAAATAGCAGCCTTCTTGAGATACTTCTCCATGTACTCTTCAAGTAACTTCTTAATGTCTTGAACCTTATCAGGCTCAACAACACCAGCAACTTTAGAGCTAATCTTATCCAACTCTGCTACGTAATTGTTTGTAGGTGCATCAGGTTCAGCTTCTGCTTGTTTCTCAAGCTCCTGAATATAGTTATTAACTTCTACTGGAGATTCTTCTTTCTTCTTAACTTCGACAACCTTAGGTACTTCTTCCTCTTTTTTCTTTTCTTCTTTGATTGATTTAGTCTCTTTTGTTGAAGCAAGAATATCCTTAAGCTTAGTAACAAAGTCACCAAAGTTTTCTTCCTCTAATACCTCTTCCTCTTCTTTAGCTACAACAATTTCTTCCTTAATAGGTTCAACTATTACCTTTTTAATTTCTTCTTTAGGTGTAGTGACATCAATATGAGCCTGAACCTGTTGACTAATTTTTTCTTGTAATCTATATAGAGTTTCTTCTAAAGGAGATACCGTAGGAGCAGGTTGATCGGAGTTAATTTTCTCCATCAACGCTTTATGCTCCTTCTCAACACTAATCTTCTCAGTGAGATTAGATAAAAAGCTTATAAACGGATCTTGTTCCACGTTAGTATTTACTTAAAAAACAATAGAATTCGAGTTCTTTAGCTATTAGATTCAGGTAATGATGAGATGAAAGTTGAAATGGTATTATCTCTTAATTTTAAAGCAATCTTTTCATCTAATAATCTATTAAGGTCTTCCCGTATAGCATCAAGTCTTTCATTTTGCTGCTTTTTAAGTTCATTGAGATTTTCTGTTATAATGGTATCAAGATACTTGTTTACATTAATTTGTTGACTATCAAATTGTTCCTGTAAAGAGCTTTCTAATTTCTGAACGCTCTTTTCCAAGAGTTCTTTTTGCTGAATACCTACTAAAAATGTTTCCTGTAAAAGATCAGCCTTATAATCTTCTAATGTCTTTTGAAGTCGTGAGCTATCCTCTAGAATTAATTGCTTACGTTGAAGCTCTTCTCTTTCTTTTTGTAGAGCTAATTTTTCTTCGTTAAGTTTTTGACTTTTCTTATAGAGATTAGCTTCAAGCTCTTTAGCATGTTGATAGACAGCTGACGTATCTTCTGATACTTTAACTTCGTATAATGGTGTTTTACTCTCAGATATTAATACGTTTTTATTATCAGGAAATGTACCTAGAGTTTCAAGATTAATAATGGAATGCGGTAAATCCTCTCCAACTTCACACTCTACCAATTTAAAACGAATATCATCATGAACTTCACCATTAGGAAGAGTAATTGATGTAACTATATACTCACCGGTCGATTCCTCGATATATTTGTGTACGAATTCATCAGTCTTTGTTGTAATAAGGGTAATATCATGAAGACATTCTTCTAAAGGACGGCAGAAGATAACGTTTTCTGACTCTCTGTCATCAATAAATTTACATGAAACGCGATTGTCTAAAATAATATCTACAAGGTGCACATGTTTATTTATAGAGAAATACCTATGTTTCAATATTCTCAGCACATCAAAGTGCTAATATTAAGCTAAAACTGCCGATACTGTACCTGATGTTGTCACGAACATCTTCCAACGAACATTATTAGCATCTCTTAAGATAATACTTGAAGGTAAATTACCTAATTCGAGATTATTTATATAGGTATAATTTGCTGAAACTGCACTTAATCCGGTACCTACTATAAATGTACCAGATAAATTATTTGTGGTATTATTTTGACCACCTAAGATAGCTGAATAGGTACCAGATGCCGTATTATTCAACCCACCACCTACATACGTCCCTGATCCTAAAGCTCTATTACCATAACCTCCACCAACAGAGGATGCCCAATTAGTAGCACAATTTGACCAACCACCCGCGACAACAGAATAACCAGAAAGGGCTTGATTTAAATTACCACCACCAACTGTTGCCCAAGCACTACCTGCTACATTAATTGTACCGCCATTAACGTTAGAATAAAGACCGGAGGCAAGATTACCATAACCACCTTCCACATTAGAGAATTGTCCTAATGCACTATTACCACCGATTGTGGTTTGAATAGCTGAAGTATTAGCATTGAATGAATAAGGATTGAAAGACGGGGTAATATTATTGTTAATAATACTGCTAATACCCTGAACTAAACTACCAACTGTTGTCCGTAATTCAGCAGAACCATCATAAGAATATCCAACTAGATAATCGCCTGTTAGAGGAATGGATCTTAGGTTAAAATTAGTAAAATTCTGTGAACTCATCGTCTATATTTAATGGTTAATTAAGGTTATTTCAGACAATGGATCCTGGATTGTCACTATTAAGTTACCAGCTATTGTAGTAAGATCATTAATAGTAGAAGACGCGACATTGGTTATAAGGTAGCCTTTCTTTGAGAGTGTACTATAACCGGCATCATTATAGATAATAACATCTAACGTACAAGATACATCAAAACTTGGTATAGAAACGTATAAATGGTTCTTATCCGTTGAATAATAATAGTTAGAAGGCAATGGATACCCGGAAAACGAAGGGAAAAGCGCTGATACCTTTGGATTATTAGTAAATGAATTAACCGCACACAACGTTGGAAATATAAAACTATTACCAGAACTCAAGAAAACCTGAGATACATGATCGAACATATATCCCTGAAATTGGATAGATGCCGTCTGCGGATACGTAAGAGTAATATAGTTCACCAACTATATTTATTAGTTATCTACTGTAACTAACTACCATCTGATCATCAGAATTCCAATCTTGTGATTTATACTTTGGAACATATTTCTGAACTTTTTTCTTTGGTTTAAAGTTTTTAATCCTATAGGGATACTCAGCTGTATAATGCCACCAATAGTCCCTTAAATGCTCATTTACCTCAGACATTGTCTTGTAGGGTGAACACAAGGAAGGGTACCAGGATTTACCCGACCATCGTTCGATAACGTATTTCATTATTTTTTATCGGTAAAACGACCAGGTCGAGAGAAAGAATAATACAAAATTGCTGCAGCAAGCCAAGTTTCAATATTAAAAGAAATATGAAAATTAAATAAAATATTAAGCGCCCAAATTAAACCAATAGGACAGCTAATAAACAAAAATACAGCAAATACAATAAGACCAAAAGCGGAAATAAGTTTCATATATTGATAATATGGTATAGAGCTAAAAATGCTACTATTTTCTTTTCTTGCCTGCATCTGAACGTTGAGCGCGTGAGGGTACTCCAAACATTCTACGACGAGCTGCCGTAATTTTTTGTTCTTTTGCTGCGAAGCTAGTCTTAGATGTTGTAGCACCCCAGACCTTAACGATTTTGTTCTTTGTTGTAGCCATATAAGAATAATAAATGATTTTAAGATTATTGCAAGAAAAAAATGGCGGTTCATAGGGGTAACGCTCCCCTGCATCTACAGTGACAGTGTAGTGTTCTGCTTTTAAACTAATGAACCATAAAATGGTAGGAGATACAGGGCTCAAACCTGCGACCTTGTCCGTGTAAAGGACCTGCTCTATCAACTGAGCTAATCTCCTATTTCTTTTAATATATAGACGTTTTTATTAATATGCAAGGCAAACATTCGAAACGCAGAATATTGTAATAATATATTAACAGTCGGTATAAATACTTTTATGAACTGCAAACAATGTAATAAACAAATAACAAGTAAAAATTCGAAAATATTCTGCTGTAGATCTTGCGCAGCAACGTACAATAACAAACTTTTTCCAAAGAGAAAAAGCAATGCGATTATCTCGTGCTGCCTTAATTGCGGAAAAGAAACACAATATATTAAAAGTACAAAGGCTGGTAAATATTGCTCTAATAAATGTCAGGGTATTCATAAATTTAAGACAGTGACAATTCCAAGAGTTGAGGCTGGTGACTGCAGAGATAGCATAACACAAAGAAAGTATCTCGCAGCTGTTAGAGGGTATAAATGTGAATGCTGCGGCCTTTCAGAATGGCAAAGTAAGCCAATATCTTTACATGTAGATCATATTGATGGCAATGCTGATTATAATTTACCCATTAATATAAGATTACTTTGCCCGAACTGTCATTCGCAAACTGATACATTTTGTAGTAGAAATAGAAAGAATACGAAGAGATCAACCTATAATCAACGATATAGAATTCGACATATCCATTCTATTTAGACACTACTATTATAGCAAATATAATCTGAACGGCATTTTAAAATGGTGAGGACGGTTGGGATCGAACCAACATACTCCAGTTACACATTTAATGACCGCTTAGAAGGCGGGTGTGATACGTCCCCATAAAAATAATTATATGTCCTTTTTTGTTTTAAAAAGATCTAAGATACCTTTCCTTCTATCAATCTCTTGAATGAATCCTTCCTCCTCTATATATCTACGAAGTGATTTGTATTCACCTTGTACATCTATTAAAGACATACCGTATCCTTCTATAGATACATTAATACCCACGACATCAATTTTATATTTGTTACCTTTAAACATTATATAAAAGGTATAATCTATGGGAGACTTCATTTAGTGTGATGAAGTTCAGTTGTGGGTAGGGGTCGATAGGATCGGATAAAGTTCTTAATAGGTGAGCTAAAGAAAAGACTAGCTGATACTAGAATAAGAACAATAAGAGAGCAGCTAAAGACAAGCTTCATCTTAAGAGTCTGTTTTAATTCTGTTTGTTGTTCTAGTTTCATAGTAATATGGTACCTGTGATCGGATTCGAACCGATACTGGAGCGATTTTAAGTCGCTTGTCTCTGCCGTTGGACTACACAGGCATATTTTCTAATACCAGTTTAGATAGACTGGCTTACCATGGCAATCTAAAAATTCATTTTGTTTGAACTCTACATACTTAAACGTACCCATTTCTTCTAAGAATAGTTTATCTCCAGATGTCATAGGATTAACATATCGTTTTCCGTCTTTAGTAATAGGATTAGCATTAACAATAAATCCTAATTCACAAGCTGCTTTAAGAAGAGATTTATCCTTACCAGTTCGTGATACTTTCTTCTGAGCACTTTCAATTACTCGATGCATTCTCTTAAGAGAGCGTTCGAGATCTTTAGCTTTATCAGATACGTCGTTAAGAATGTATTGTTTCATTTTAAAGTGGTGGGCCCGGTTGGATTCGAACCAACAGCCAATCAGTTATGAGCCGACTGCTCTGACCATTGAGCTACAAGCCCGTAAATGATTATGGAAGCTGTTCTGCCTCTGGGCTTAGAAGCTCTTTGATTTCAGCGTTAATGCGCTTAATCTCTTCATTAAATCCCTTTGCAGATGCTTTCTTACGTACCTTCATATCCTCAAGCTCTGTACAGAGTTGGAATACTTGTGCTTCTCTCGATGGTTTGGTATTATTCATTACCAAGACAGTATATACAAGAATTCAGCAATAAGCAAGAGGAAAAGAAATAAAACCGTAACCCAGCCATTCCAGAGCTCCTTAAAGGTCATGAGTCTCCTCCATTGCATGAAGTTTCTTATTCTGTATACTAGTATAGAGTTGTTTTAGCTTACTCTTAAAGGTATTAAAATACTTTTGATAGGATGGATTGTTTTTATTACGATAGAGAATATCAATAAACCCTTTATAGTCGGAGAGAAAATACGGTACAACAACATCAGTTATTTTTGTAGCGTTAATAAGATTAGCTATTGACTGTAGAAGGAGCATTCTTCTATTCTTCCAGAAGCTTCTACCAGACCCTGATTTACTGCGACGATAGAGTTCTTTCTGCTGAAGATTAATCTCATGAATAATAGCTGCTATTTGAATAGGGAATTCAGCTTGGGACATATAGTAGTCCCTCTTATTCACTATCTTATCTCCTGAGGTCGCCTTAATATAGGCAGCTGTTGGTTTATTGTATCTTTTAGCATGAAAGAGTTCGTGAACTATCTTATTACGTTTAACATTTTTTGGAAGCTTGTCGTATTTTTTATAGAATAGAGTAATTCTATCTAAATCTCTATCATAATTAGAGTCAGCAATATTATCACTAAAATTAACAACGACGTGTAATTTGCTTTCCTTTTTTCTTATTTCATCGTAATACGATATTGTACCTAAATCTATCGTACCATCGGACTGAATGTAGTCAACATATAGCTCTCTTGGATCACTATCACCTAAAACTATTGGATTAAAGTTTTTTAAGTATCTATTAAAGATAATAGTAATCTGTCTCTCTTCTTTATCTGACAGAGTATTCTCAACTATAAAAGACATTAAAATTACTTATCGATTTTGTTTAATCCTTTTATCAAGAGATTTTTGCTTACGCTTTTTTCTTTGAATAGGTGTCTCAAAATAGCGTTTAGCTCTAACTGTCTCGAGAACAAAATCGACATCCATTTTATTTTTCAAACGCTTAAGCGTACGATCAATATCTTCACCATTTCTAGGGGTAACTGAATGCATGTCGAAATACTTATTAAAAGTCGTCGTCTTTTTGGTCCTCGTATTGATACTCTGAACGTATTTTGTCTATATAATCAACAACTTGAAACGGTACAAGCTCTCTTGTTTCTTCATCCATTAATCCCCAGAGGTTTAAAACTCTATTATGATCTTGTTCTTCAAGAAAATGTAAGAGTTCTTTAAGTTCATTGAAGACTAGCTGTACGTGTTGGTTATTAGACCTCACATAATCAGCTCGTGATAAGGGATGATTGACGATGAAGTTTTCGTTTCGCCAATTACAAATATGGCGAGAGAAGTCTTCTGTTAGTTCTATTTCTTCTATTGTATATTCTTTACTCATTGTTAAATTTCTTCCATACCACCCACCCTGCCTTCTCATCATAATTAAGAGAGAGGTCCATAAATTTTTTATACAATGACCAACAAGGTCCCATAATGAGCTTACGCGTAATTTCTGTATGATCGGTTAGACGAACTAATGCCCAACTAAAATCACCTAAGTGATAAAAAAGATATGCTAACAACTTATTCATACAAATATATAGTCTCCGTCACTTAACTCGCTTCTTGACAAAAATACTTACTTTAGCTTTTTCCATTGTCTTTTCTGCAATAATAAAACGAAATGGCTTCTTCTCGTATTTGTTATGTTCGACAATAATAGCGCGTCTAAGAATAGCTTCACGCTCCTCTACAGTACAATCCGGAATAAAAGATACACTGATCGTATACTTGACTTCGTTCTTAGGGTTTGATTTTGCCTTTGTGGGTAGTTTAGCCATTCCTATATACTATAGGAATTATTCTGAGTTACAAGCTTAAACTTTTATTGACAGTGATAATTTTGATAACGACGAGCTGCTTTCGCTGTTAATCCGCCTTTGCCCTCGAGTCTACGAGCCTTAGAACAAGTTAATTTACCTTTGACCTGACGTTTGAGGATACCAGGGTGACGAGGTTCATCAATACTCTTCTCTAAAATATACTCTTTAAACGTCATAAGAGTATTTATGGGGTGTAGGACTGGATTTGAACCAGTGGTTGTACCCTTTTGCAGAGGGTTGCTTTGGGCCATCTCAGCCACCTACGCATTAAAATTGGCGGGCAGCTGAGGTGTCGATCCCCAAGCCTTTAACAGCTCCAGCCGATTTCAAGTCGGCGCCAACAGCCGTGTTGGTTAACTACCCGTATAAATTTATGATAAAGTCGTATTTGAAAATAATATTTCGAATAAATACTTTTATGTCATGGAAATTATATGATGATTTAGTCTTTAGTCAAGCAAAAGGCACATTTTTATTTGATATAAAATGCACTGGTTGCAATAATATTGTAAAACGATCTAAAAATTCTATTCTTAATTCATTGAATTTAAAAATTAATGATCTTTACTGTTCACGAGCTTGTACTTCTAAGAATACATTAAAAAGAAATCGCCCAGTTATATCAAATTGTGTACAATGTAATAAGCAGGTATCAACATACCCTGCAACATATAATAGATCTAAGACGAAACGTTTCTTTTGTAATAAATCATGTGCTGCAACGTATAATAACACGTGTAAGCAGCATGGCACAAGAGTTTCAAAATTAGAAAAATGGTTGCAAGAAAAACTATCAGTATTATATCCTGGCCTTGTAATGCATTATAATCGCAAAGATACAATTAATTCAGAGCTTGATATTTTTATACCAAAATTTAAATTGGCTTTTGAGTTGAACGGTATTTTTCATTACGAACCAATTTACGGGGAGAAGCTATTAGAGAAATCACAAAATAATGATCAAAGAAAAATGCAAGCATGTCATGAAAGAGGTATCGCGCTCTGTGTTATTGATACTTCGTCACAAAAATATTTTAAAGAAGATACATCTTTTAAATTTCTTAAAATAATAACAGATATTATAGAAACAAATAGAGCGTGAGGGATTCGAACCCCCGGTACCTTTAAAGGGTACGATTGTTTAGTAAACCGCAGCCTTAAACCGCTCTGCCACACTTCCATTATCTTATATCATTAGTATATATTAGCTCTCCACAAAAGGTAAAGCTAATATTCCCACTATTATTAATAATTAGTCCTTCACCAGGATAGAGAATAGTATTATCAGCCGGAGTCACAAAGTCTCCAGATACGATTCCACTTGATATATAAATGTACGTCACGCATCCTCCATTACCATCAGGTGTTGAAAGAGCATCAGAGTAGTCTTGAAATCCTGTAGAGTTTGAAACAAACTGTTGAAGAGTAGTATGTTGTCTTACACTAATCGCTAAGGTTTGTCCTTGAAGTTCAGCAGGTACATTAGAAGCTGTAATAATGTTTTGAGTATTAGTAGTTATATCAAAAACATATCCATTATAGTTTGTACTTGTTACTTCGACATAATGAGGAATGTCAGTAATGTTATTTGTTAATATGTTGTTAATAGTAAATGTCTCTCCATCCACTACTGCATTACCACTATAAATGGAAGGATTAACAAATGGGTTAGTAACAATACTAGCTCCAGGATCCAAATACTCTGTATCGTAACCCATAACTGGTGAATACGCGACAGAGGTCTGAGCTTTAAGAGCTGATATGCTCAATAAAAGTATAATTAACCATTTCATACAAATATACTAAAGGTCATTTAAGAGATAGTCAAGCATTTAGATCTTAATCTTCTTCTTATACGGTTTAAAGTTATTCTTTAACGCTAGTACAACATCTGTTAAATTAGATAGTTCCTTTTTACTGAGATGAGTACCTTCTTTTATTGTATTAAAGTCAGTAGAAAAATATGCTTGGAGCTCATCATTAATGACCGCTTTTCCATATCCGAGATCAAATAAAGCCTGTACGGCTTTCTTCTTAACAGCAGGTAATAGACCTTTAAGAAGTTTATTTACTGTCTTCCTATATTCTTTATCTACAAAGTATAAACCATGACATAATTCATGTTCAACCGTTGTCTTGTTGTTATTGGCACCAATAAGATAGTAGTTATCGTCGATCTCAATCTGATCATTAATTTTCTTGTGAATACTCTCAATGATTTTATCATATTCATTATAGTCATCGATACCTAGTCTATATAAATTCGCTACAATAGGACCCGGGACATTAAAGCCTCCCCAGTCAAGGGGATAAGAGAAATGACCTCTATTGTGCTTTGAGTACAATTGCATGAAGTCTAGAAGCTTAAACTTCTTCCCTCGAATTTGTTTATGAGGTGACTCATAGAACTCCTGTACCCTACAAAACGTCATTGTAAGATCATACATATCGTCAATAGTACAAAGAAAGACACCGGGATAAAGTTCTTTAAGAGTATAATTAATCTTCATGTTTTATTTAATTATATGGCGACCCTACGCAGAATTGAACTGCGGCTCTGCGGATGAAAACCGCATGTCCTAACCATTAGACGATAGGGCCGTATATAAAGTTGGAGGAGGTGATCGGACTCGAACCGACAGTAATCTCGTTGGCAACGAGATGCATTGCCATTATGCTACACCTCCGCAAATAAAGACCGGGCGTGAGATAGCTTGCATGTGCAGAGGCCCGCCCGGTTTACTTTATTTACTTATGCTTCAAGATTAGCAGGCGCAACATCGCGGAACGGATCCGGAGCTACTGCAGAGAAGTCAGGTCCCTTGAAGAACATCTCCGAGGCAAGTCTGTTAAGCTCCATCCTGAAGGCGATATTCTCGTCAGTAACACTATGGGTAGCAACGTTCGTGACTCTATTGAAGAGATCGTAAGCGTTAACGTTAGAGTTAGCTGTCGACATCCAACGAGTACCTTTTGACTTGTTAACGTCGATACCAATTGACTTATAACGATTCCTAATCTCATGATCATTGAATGCTGTTACTGCTAGCTCCTTGTCGTACTTCATAACAAGGCTACGAGCTGCATTAAACTCACGGAGAGAAGCGTTATTGTCACGAAGACGATTAGCGTTAGCTGAGACCTCCTGACGGAGCGCGTCACAGGTCAAGAACTTATGAACCTGGGTATCGAAGGTCTTCTGACTAAAGTCAGAGCTATCGACAAAACGCTGGGCCATACGGTGAACAGCAGTCATTCCGTTAGAGCAAACCAAACGGAGGAGATAAGGAAAGAACTGAGACTTGTTAAGAGAGAAGTTCATTCCAAAACCACCCTTCCACATATCACGACCATCCTTAAAAATATCGATATCGGAATCAGGATTCTTGAAGTTAATTCCAATACTAATATTTGTAGGATCGAAATTAAAATCACGAAGTTCGAGATTGTTCTCGTTATCTTTCAAGAAGGCCTCTGTGTAACGGAGACCGGCTGAAAGGTCAATCTGGCGCTCTTCCTTAATAGGACGATCAAAGAGATTAACAATCTCATTATTGTGGTTGTTGACAACCGCGGTTACGCGCTTGTTCTTCTTAATATTCGTAAGAGCATTATGAAGAGGAGCCCACTGGGCACTGTCATCCTTAATCTCATTGACGAGCTGATCTTTGACTCCAAGAACTCCAAGAAGACTCTTCAAGGAAGTACTCGTTAGACGGTTACTGTTGTAGGAAAAGGTATTACCACTTTTCTCAATAGACTCAATATCCAAAGGCGCGAGGGTATAGCCTTGCAGCGTTTGGCGGATTTCGTTACTCTTGGCGACGAACTTATCTAGTGTTGTTGTACTCATGACCCCTTTATAATACGGGCACTTGAAAAGGAAATCCAGAATTATTTTTTAATTCCCTTAAAATACTTTGCTAGCTTACCTGTAAATCTCCAAGAAACTATTAAACAATAAGCTGTTATAAACCCTAATGTAAAAACACCCGCAAGCGCTGCTTCATCGGTTTCAAGCATATAATTATTTAATCGTTCTAGAACAGAGAAAACCCCTACTACCTGATCAGGGTAATAGGGGTGAGTTCGAACTCAGCTTTCCATTTCTTTATCTCTCTGCGTTTTAGGGATAGCGATTCCTTTCCGGACTTGAGACCGGCAACTGGTAGCATTACTAAAGAAATTTGTGGTATTTGAGAAGATTTTGTTCCGGAATTTGTTCTTTCTTTAACGGAGATCAGGCATGGAGCCTCTACTTCCGTCTAGCTTGTGTTTAATCAATATGTCAGGATTAAAGCTTACCATAGGTTTTTGGCTCCCCTAACTTGAATAAGGACCACTAACACACCAACAAGCAACTCGTCCTTACCCCTCTCTAGGATTATACCTAAAACTAGAGAGTATTAATTTGATGACTAGAAAATCTCATTCGCTTTCACGGAGATTTATCCTACAGGCTACACGTTCACTCGGCCGAATGCTTCGCTATCACCTATCGCGGGAGTCCTTTTGCATATCAGACTTGCGCCTAGTCAAATTTTAAAATGTACTATCAAAGATCAATTCTTATTCTCTTAATATATAGTCTAAATTAAGAACCGGCAACTGAAAAATTGGTGGCAGGGCTGGGAATTGAACCCAACGCGCTCTTTCGAGCTGATGCTTATGAGACATCCGACTTTGTCCTCTAGTCTATCCCGCGATAAATTAATGTAAGTTCCTTTGTCCTAAAAACTTGAAGCGTCCTTCATTATGTATTAGTTTTGTACGAACTTACGAAGAACCGGTTCCATACATACAACTCTTCGAACAGTTGTAGAGAGGGTTTTGCCGATTACTGTAATTTTATTTATGGCACGTCGGGTAGGAATCGAACCTATTCGAAAATAAGGTGGAGCTAGTGGTGAGGATCAAACTCACGACCTGTCGCTTACAAGGCGACTGCTCTATCAACTGAGCTACACTAGCAAAACCCTCGTTTTACCATTGAACTAACCGGGCATTAAATTGGTGGAGGCGAGGGGGAACTGCCCCCCCTGTGTTCATACTGTTCTGTTTATACTTCTACATGCTTAGATTGACTTCGTACTTTGGTTGACTTTAGGTAACCTGGCGTCATCGACCAATCCATGTTTAGAGTCCTACCTGTATGTGTGATTAAGGACCACATACCACCCCTTGCACTTAGTTTTTTAGGAATCACAAGTCCTTCCAAACCTACTATTATTTCACTACTCCTAATAGGATTAGAGTTGTGATGTTTAAGCAGCCATAAGGCAAAGCTCGTCTTCGCATCCGAAGAAGCTCTCTGCCATATTTGTCACGAATGACTTGACTGACTCAACTGCATTGGTAATAGCCTTTGCATTTAGTTTTTTAGTCTATTTTTAAGTGGCCGTAGACTAACCACTGCATGCTATATAAGCTTCGAGTATGAGTCGAATCTAATACGCCCCCAAAATTATTTATACTATCAAAGATCATTTGTCCTAATGGACATCTTATTAATATATAGTCTAATTTAAGAAGCTCAAGCAATAAATGTAGAAAGAATTCGCTCTACATAATCATTAAAAGACTCGTGAACCGGTCCATCAATTTGTTCTTTTGCTTTATTAAGTTCCTTGGTAAGATAAGATTTCACTTGTTCAGGACTATGAAAACTATCTGTTCGCATCTCTATAGCAATACCACCTGCGTCTCTCCAAGCTTTAATATAAGGAGGAAAGTCATCAATAAGAATATTTGGTTTTCCAGTTTCCTTATTGATAGCGTTAATAGTTTTATCTCTAACAAAGGACATTTCGTCTGGAAGTGGGTTAAGATGCTTATGAATCCAGATTCGCTTTCCAGCCTCTGAAGCGTTCATATCAATACCAGCAGGACAGGAGCAAATACTGTAGCCACCAGCTTCCTTAACTACAGTATCAATAATAGCGTTTGTTAAAGGACCGAATGTAGGAAGATTGGCAAAGAACTCTTCTACATCACCAAAATTTTGATTAAAATGCTCTTTATCATACCAAATCTTTTTAGCTTGTTCTTTCTCTGCTAAGGATAATTGTTTATAGTGTTTTGTACCGTTACTATACGTTAAAGCAACAGCATCGAAAAGATTAGCAAGTAATCCATCCATATCTAAAAAAACTTTCATATCTAGTCTTTTTTT
>Ga0208872_1001200_pt1 | contig 16374 bp, 14 predicted proteins | sample CryBogCBH12Aug08_FD_185508 | JGI IMG/M metagenome (GOLD analysis project Ga0208872, IMG submission 185508) | Freshwater microbial communities from Crystal Bog, Wisconsin, USA - CBH12Aug08 (SPAdes) | ecosystem: Environmental > Aquatic > Freshwater > Lake | place: Crystal Bog, Wisconsin, USA...
TAGTTGATGAATGAGTTGAATCGAAAGGCTCAAAAACGCATATGCATCATCTGGCAGTGCACGGTCATTGCTCAAGACGTATACTGGGCATTATGAATCTATTTAGAAATTTGTTTGCTACCAACCCGAAAGAAGAGTCGGATCTTCTGAGAGCCATTGAAGAAGCTGTTTTCAGAGTTGATCCTCTGCTCAAGCAGGCACACAGATATCCGAATGCATTCCGCAAACCCGTTCTGACTGCGTTTGAATATGCACATAGCTTGGCAATCAGAGTGCCCAGTTCAGTGGCCATCGATCTTAATCCCCTGGATTGGAATGCCTATGTTCATGCCATATTTTCCTCAAGAGAGATGATTCTGGAGGCATTCCAGACCAGCCGGGCAATTCAGGATTATCTTCGCGAACATCCGACTACTGATCAGGCTTATGCTTTGATGGGGATGCGTCGACGCGAGAAAACACAGATGGGAATGGAATTATCAGGCCAAATCATTCAACGCGATGTTCCTCAACAGGTGGTTTATTTTACCAGTCATACTATTGTCGATCCTGCACCTACCGAGGCAGAAGCCAGGGGGCGGGTGGCTTGGGGGTTTTTCAATAATTTGGTGAATAAAGTGGCAAAGCGGATTGCTTTGCGCAAGGAGGAACTGCAATCGCAACTTCAAGAGATGGATTTGTTAAAGGCCCATTTGCATACTGCCAGCGACGAGACTCGTCCTGCCTTGAAGAAAGATTTATCCAGAATGATGGCCAATATTCACGCTACCACTCGCTCACTTGATTTGACCAATTATCTTGATGACTTCGAAGCGGTTTTACTGAATCCCGAGCAGCATTTGCACCTAGATCAATCAACTCTTATTCTGGACAGTATGGGGATCAGGCGTGACAGTGACAAATCGGAGCAGGGGAAAGTCATCATATTCAATGAGCTGATCGGTTTTGATCGTCGAAACTGGACGGTTACGATGGTGCACTGCCGTAACTTAAAGCGAGAAAGTTTTGCTGAACGGTTGGAAACGGCATACCGCCAGCTTTCCATTTAATTGCTTTCCGGCAAGGAGTTGATTTGACCGGTATGTGAGAATGGTCACTTATTGGGCACGCCAATTTCTTTGTTATGTGAGCGCTCCCAATTTTTTGAAGCATTTAACAGCTTTAATTTATTTTCTGCCTCAAGCTTTGCAGCCTTCTGCTCCCGTTGCTCGTCTTCGCTTAACACCCTTGTTTTTAATGGAGGCGGCAGGTCCGGCTTTTGCGACAAATCGGCCGCTAACCATTTTATCAGGGAGATTATTTTCCCGATTGGATTAATTAACATCACAAGCAGCGCTAGAAAAATATATTGGATGGAACTATAGTCGTGCGAGACAACATCAAGTGTCCAAAGACCCAATGAGCAAATTATCATAAGTGCATACCAAGCCATACGTGCTATAGGCGAAGTCATTTTGTCCCCTGCATTGGAATATATAAGGAGCAATTTCTGTTACAAGAAAAATTGATTATCAGAAATCTTTGTAAATAGTAATTAGTAAAATGTAATTAGTCAATTATCCATCCCTTATGAATGAATAAGTACAGGCTAATTATCAAAGCGATATAACACCTACCTCTCCAAATATGTGACAGGTGCTCGCGCATTTATGGTTGATCGAATTAGCCTCAGTCGGTTTTTTTGATTACAGACTTTGACGGCTCATCCTTTTTTACCTTGTTTTTAAGAAATACACGGTTGGCAGGTTTACCCGGGAGCTCTACTTGCGCTTGCTTGTGATTTTCCGTAGAGGTTACATGCGGTGGTGCTATCTCAACTTTGCGCGGCTCGGGTATCGTTCGCGCGGATTCCTGAACCGCATGCTCGGGCGGTATTAAACTGTTGAGGCGTTGTTGTGACGCTTCGGGAGTTGTAATACGATTTACCTTGGGTGCAGTCTGGCTTGCGTCAGAAGGGGACACTAATCTGTTGCCAGGTGTGGCTGGCTCAAGCGCATGTCGCCGTTCAACGAAGCGTGGGGGAGACTCGGGTCGGAGACGTTCCGCTCCAGTCTGGTTCCCGAATTCAGGACGCGTCAAGTTGCTGGGAAGTGGCGTGGGTACTGTCACAACACGTTGCCCGATAGGTGCATTTGTTTGGGGTTGCGATGTTTTGTCCATCCATGGGAGTCTGGACGGATTCGGGGTACGAGTGCCGATTGCGGGTCGAGACACCCCACTATCGGGGGGACGATTTCCGGTACTTCTACCAGCCACCAAACTTGTCGGGCTGGGTTGCACAGACAGAGCGCCATGAATTTGTTCCAGTTGCTGAGGGCGAGTGATGTGCACAGGCGCATCGCGCACGTGACCATTACCAAAGTGTTCGTGTGTAGTGGCGACGACGGCATTTTCTACGTGACTGTTATTATAGGTAATATTGATCACATTGATGTGGGAACTATTGTTAATAACTGTGTTATTAACGACCCGAGGTCCTCCCCATCCGTTCCAGGATGGTTTCCCGATGAAACCCGATTTCCCCCACCATGGTTTGACAGGTTCACCCCAGCTAAGCGCTACCCAGGCTACTCCCGAACTATTTATGCCGCCTGATTGATTGGGGGGGAAATTAAAAAAAGCAACCAGAGCAGGAGAGTAGGCCGGATTTCTGATCGCCGGTCCCGGCACCCACGCCCAATATCCTTGCAGACTGACCCAACGACCATAGTGAAATGGCGCCCAGCCCCATGGTTCATCATCAATCCATGTCCACTGATAATCGGGATCCCAACTCCATCTTCCCGTGCTGTACGGAGCCCATCCGGATGGAACGGAATCCGGCATCCATACAGTCCCGTAATCCGGTACCAACCGCCAGCTACCATAGTGATCCAGATCAGAAGCGCCTGAGATTCCATAAGGAATGTAGCGATCACTTTGCGTATCAATCAAACTTTCCGTGCGCTCGTAGTTCCAGTGATCCCACCGGTCTAACTCGGGTGCCGCATAGGTCTCGACCTGTGAGTCTGTTGAACCTGCTACAACGATTTCCTCTGATGGGTGGATACTCATCGCGGTTCCTCCCAATGGAACCATCATTGCAAACCCACCGCGACGGGTTGTAAAGTGGATATCTCCATCACTATCCACATCTACCCGGTAGTAACCTGCATGCTCAATAGTGAACACTGAACTGGCAGTGTCTACCTCCACAGAATAACCGGCCGGAAGCAGGCGCAAATCGAAAGATGCACGACCTGAGGCCAAATTAAATTGGATGAAATCGGGAGTCTGGTTGACCAGATTGATCTGGGTGCCGCCATCAGCCCGGATGAAGTTTCGATTTCCCATCTGGAGCTCAAGATCCCCTTCCTTGTCAGCATAGAGTGCATCACCAGCCGTAAGCGGAATATTGGGTGCTGCGCTGACCCAGTCTGGTGCGCCTTGACGCCAGAAGGAAACCTCTCCTTCAATATAACTCAACCGTAACGGAGTGACGAATTGTTTGGAGGTATACTCTTGAGCGGATAGGGAAGAACAGCTCATGGAGAAGGATAAAAAGAGTGAAAACGTGTAAGCAAGTCGGGGCAATGAAAGCATGAATGTCTCCTGAGTTACGCAATCAATTTTATTTGGCAACGTCGTTGTTTCATACTACCAGTTTTTTCCAAACCAGGCTGGAAATGCTATCGTGTAAACCAGTGTCAGCACACCGGTAAACAATAGCGTACAACGACATTTGGTTAAGGTAAGATATCGCCTATAGGGAACCTCAAAACTTAACTTGATAAGGAATCTTTCATGAAAGATCAACACAGTTTGATTATCACCGCTATAACCAGTTTGCTTGCGGTGGGCGTATTTGCTGCTACCGGTTCCACTTATGCAGCCGCTGAGGAAGAATGCTTCGGTGTTGCCAAAGCGGGGCAGAATGGTTGTAACAGCAACAAGGGCAAGCATTCCTGCGCCGGGCATTCCAAGGCTGATAATGACCCCAATGATTTCATCATGGTTCCTCAGGGTAGCTGCCTGAAGATCGGTGGTAAATTGGAATCTGCCGGAAACAAGGCCGAAAATACCGGGAAGTCCTAAAGCTGCCGGAGATAAAGTGTCGAGACTGTCACTCATTACTTTTGGCATGTTTCCGACAACAAGGAAGGGTTCGTAATGCTTCAGCGAATGTTATGGTGGGCCTTTCTAGTCGTGCTGATAGTGGGGGTTGCGATGTCAGCAAGCATCGTCTATCTGGGCAAGTCGGTGCAGGACATGAACCGGATGTTTATCTCTGAGAAACTCCCCTTGTCCCAACTCATCGGTGAACTGCGGGGTGCCATCGCGGACCACGAGCGACTGCTTTACGAAAATTATTCCTATACCGCAACCGCGGATGCATTTCAGGCACAGCGTGCCCAGAATAAGGTACGCCTCGGCAATATCGTCGAACAGCTTGAGAAGGACAAGAGTTCCAGAGTACAAGTGTCCGAGTTGCGTACGCGACTTACGGAGCTTGATCAATTATCCGATGAATTGTCTGTTGCGCTCGCCAGCAAGGAAGTGGCTCCCGAGAAAGTGAATTGGGACTTTGCCCGTGCGATTCTGGCACAGGTCAAGCCCAAGGTTCGGCAGATCGAAAAGACCCTTGCCGAAATGTCGTTGTCGAACCAGCAAGCCGTAGACAATCTCGGGGAAGATACCGAGATCAGTGTCTCCAATATGGAACGCTGGGTCATCAGCTTTTCGGTTTTGATTATCGTCGTGGCATCATTTGTCGCTTATTTCGTGGTCTTCATTTTTCGTGCGGCTTTTTTTGATCCAGAAACTCGCCTGCCCAACCAAAACAGCCTGCGCGACGAACTGAAAGCGGCCTTCAGGCAGCAACGTGCGGGAACAGTCATGATGATTGTCGCTGACCGTGAACGGGAGATATTTGAGAGCATAGGTGCGGTTCAGACCCGGCGCTGGCTGGTCAGGATTGCAGAACGATTGAGCAGCCAAATTATTGCTACTGAAGAAAAACTTTACCGTTTCGGCAACGATGCTTTCGTCTTGGTACACTGGTCGGGCGATCTGGCCGATGCGCAACAACGTGCCCGGAAATTGCTCGACTCTGCCCTGCAACCTATACACATCGAAGGTCGTCAGCTGATTTCAACGTTGTCAATCGGAGCAGCGCTGATGAAATTTGACAATGGCAACCATTCTGCAAACAAGGCGGAAACCCAGGTGCAGCAGGCAGCATCTGCCTGCAACAGGGTGCGCGGCTCGGGCGGCAATGATTTTGCCGTCTATGACGAAGTCATGGGAAACGCTGCCGCCAAGGTGCTGCGCCTGGCCGCCGATTTGCAGCATGCGGTTGAAAACGAAGAACTGCGCCTGCAGTACCAGCCCAAGGTTGACACAACCAGTGGCCGCTTGCTCGGAATGGAAGCGCTCGTCCGCTGGATGCACCCGGAGCGCGGCATGATCTCTCCGATTGAATTCATCCCTGTTGCTGAAGATACCGGACTGATTGTGCCGATTGGTCGCTGGGTGCTGCGCGAAGCGTGCCGGCAAAATGCAGAGTGGCAGCAAGCGGGTCTGCGCCCGTTGCGGGTGGCGGTGAATCTTTCCGCGAGGCAATTTCGTTCCGGTAATCTGCTCGACGAAATCGATGCCGCGCTTGCCGAAACAGGACTTCCCGTCAATTCGCTGGAACTGGAAATTACCGAGAGTATGGTAATGGACGATCCGGAAGAAGTCATAAAATTGTTGAATGCAATCCATGAGCGGGGCATCCATCTGGCGCTTGATGATTTCGGCACCGGCCACTCATCGCTTGCCTATCTCAAGCGTTTCCCGATTGATTGCGTGAAAATAGACCGCGCCTTCATCAAAGATACGCCGGCGAATACCGACGACGTGGCGATTGCAAGAACGATAGTGGCCATGGCACAGGCACTCAACCTTTCCACCGTAGCCGAAGGCGTTGAAACCGCCGAACAACTCGAACTCCTCAAAAACATGGGCTGTAACCAGATTCAAGGATACTACTTCAGCCGCCCTTTAGCGGCGGATGATTTTCTGACTTTTTATCGCGCACACCTCTGAGTAGAAGGTGTGGGCAAATAAATGACACAAGATAAAACCAAGTGAACTTAAATTTAGCAAAAATATGCACCTTCTGTGAGCTCAAACTAAAGTTGGCCAAATTATATAGCTTCCCTGCAATGTATTCTTTACTGTCCAAGATGGGTGAACTAATTGGTGATCTTGCAAACTAACGTCAAGAAGTAAATCTGAATTTACTCAAGTTATCAATGTGGGCCTGAAAGGAAAATCATGAATAAAATTAAAGCATTAATTGCAGCTTTACTCATTGCAATATCAGTTACCTCAATGAGCACGGTTTATGCCGAGGCCAGTCATATGGGGCACGGAAACGGAGGCCATTGGAATGGAGGTCATTGGAGCGGTGGTTGTTTTGGCTGCGGCTTGTGGCTTTTCGATGTACTTCTTGCAACCGATATAGCCATGCAATCCGCACAACAACCCGTGGTAGCTGCTCCACCTCCGGTTTATGTTCAACCGGCACCTCAACCGGCGTATGTTCAACCGATGCCAGCTCCAATACCAGCCCAACCACAAGTTCCAACTTGGTATTTTTGCAAATCCACCAATGGCTACTATCCCTATACACAATACTGTCCTGAAGGTTGGCAGCCAATATCTGCAGCACCTTCACATTAAGTCAAACCATATTACTTTGGGGCAGCAATGCACCGCTAAAATTGTTAAGAGCTCGGTGGGCAGTTTCCAAGACTTCTCATTTTTGAATACGTCTTACAGTTTCCAGAAGTTCAGGTGAGAGCTCAGCCAGGTGAATATATAAGCCTCTAGTTATGTGCATGGGTTGAAAACCATTCACGAGAGACATGCTCAAAGTGATTGTCAGTTAGAACTACTACGGCTGCTTTTTGAGACTTCTTTAGGTCACTTGGACCAGTACCGTTTGCTAGTATTTTGCGAGCTGCATCTCGACGCTCCCGTGCCTCTAATAGACTTAGGTCTGGATAAACGCTTATTGCCAGTGTCTTTCGCTTACCACCAAAACGATAATCCAACCGCCAATACTTTGAACCGTTGGGCTGAATTTGTTTCAGAGTGGGCCACGCCCTATGTGGATTTGAGGAATTGCTCTGCTGCTGAAGTCGAAGATCCCACTACTTTAGCTTACGATGACACGGTTCAGATGGCTCTGGCAGCCTGTATCGGAGCGACTATTTGCCAATTCCTGTCGAGGTGGAGCGCGGGAAATGGCGTTTTTGTACAACCAGACAACGCCTTCCCGCAGAAGCTTTTTGGGGGGAATAGATGACTTTCAAGTTGATTCAAGAAGCAATTCCAGAATGCCCCATCCAAAACCAAATACATGAGCTAAGAGCAATACGATTGACATCGACATTCCAATAATTGTGATGGTCTTGAGTCGAGGATGAATCCATTTTGCGTATCGAGTCTTCTCATGAACCTGAAACTCAATCCACACAAACAGGAGGAATAGTGCAATCCATACCCCAATGGGAATCGAATATAAACTGACAAGTCCATTCCATATCGTTTTCAAAATATTGTTCAACCGGTTTCAATTTCGATCTGAATAATCAGAGTGGGTGACTGAGTAATAATTTAATTCAGCCTTGTAACTAGGTTGTGTCAGCCTGTATCAAAGTTGATTCAATTTTGCATTAATCATAACAAAGCCGACATACAGCAATTCCATCATTGGAATAGCCTGTGAACTTCTGACCTGCTATTAGTAGGTATATGTCAGGTATAAACTGTGGGCCAGCCAGCGCCAAGCGTGAGTCCAGCAGAATTGTGCATGTCAGCAAAGAGCCAGTAACATATTTCACACAGCAGGGTTTCATTTCAACCAACTCCTAATCCTGTTACGGTTGCGGCAAGTAATACGACAATCCACGGTGGAAACTTCCAGAATACCAAAAACAGAAACGCTAGGGCCGCTAAGCAGAAGTCTGTAGAGCTTCGAATTGCACTAGTCCAGACTGGGTTGTAAAAAGCAGAGAGCAGAAGACCTACGACCGCCGCGTTAATTCCGAGCATTGCCCGTTGGATTGCCTCATAACGGCGCAGATGTTCCCAAAATGGCAGGATACCAATAACCAACAAGAATGACGGCAGGAATATCGCTACAAGCGCAGTTCCTGCCCCCACCCAACCGGAAGGTGACTGAGTAGAAACAGCGCCAAGGTATGCAGCGAATGTGAACAGTGGCCCAGGAACGGCCTGTGCTGCGCCATAACCGGCAAGGAAGATGTCATTGGATACCCATCCAGAAGGTACAACCTGTAATTGAAGAAGTGGTAACACGACATGTCCGCCACCAAAGACCAGGGAACCGACACGGTAAAAGCTATCGAACAGCTTAACAAGGTAGCTGTTTGAACTTGCCGCCGTAACAGGAAGTAAAAACAGCAACAGGACAAAAACCATAAGCAGCAACATCCCTAAGACTCTGCTAATTCTGGTCTTTATAAGACTATGAGGTAGTGTTGCTGAAGTCCGGAGAAATGCCCAGCCAATAAGGCCGCTGGCAACAATTGCACCAATTTGCCCAAGTGAGGAAGGAAATAAGGCCGCGATAGTGGCAGCGCATACAGCGATGGATGCGCGAACCTTGTCTGGACTGAGGCTTTTCCCCATCCCCCAAAGCGCTTGCGCCACCACGGCTACGGCGACAATCTTGAGCCCATGCAGCCAGCCGCTTCCGAGTTTATTTCCCGCAAAGGAGAGTCCCAGTCCAAAGAAGACAAGCAGAATAGCTGATGGCAACGTAAATCCAAGCCATGACGCAATCGCGCCAGAAATTCCGCCCCGCGACAATCCAAGGGCAATACCGACTTGGCTACTGGCTGGCCCTGGCAAAAGTTGACAGAGTGAAACCAGATCAGCGTAGGCATGTTCGTCTAGCCATTTTCTACGCTCCACGAGCTCTTGACGGAAATACCCGAGATGCGCAATTGGCCCTCCGAATGATGTCAGCCCCAGTCGGAGAAAAATCACGAAGATTTTAAAAAGATTTAGGAGTTCTTGTAGCAAAGCACATTTCCAATTACGGGGTGGTAGAAAATCTTGTATTCCGTGAATAGCCGATTCTGACACGTAGCAGCATATTAATTTCCAAAACTGCTTGCCAGAAGCGGTCCTACAGGAATGCACACAAACCAGCAGGTGAAGAACTCATATTCACGGCTCAAAAGCAGCAATTCAGGTTTTGTCCATCCTAAATTCGTGTTGAATGTCGGGCTTGCTCAAGTCCTCAAGTTGAAAGAAGATCACAAACTCGTTAGTTTATGTCGGCGTAAGGGACAAATTCGAGGCACTCGTCGCAGTAAGTCTAACAGTACAGGCGATAATACTGTTGATATCAGAGATTGCCTGAGATAGGTTCGAAACTGCCAACGATGCATTCCCTGTATGAGTCTCGACCGTTTTGGTTTGCTCAGCGATGTTTTGTGTGGCTACCCCAGCGTCCTTGGACAGCGTTTTAATTTCACTCGCCACGACTGCAAATCCCTTACCAGAAGCCCCCGCACGAAATGCATTGAAAGTTGCGTTCCAAGCCACCAAATTGGTCCGTTCTGCTAGGACTCGGATCTGTTCAACGATCGACCGAATGCGACTGACGGCATCGACCAAGTCGCAAACGGCAGTTGCGGCGCTTTCTGAGTGACTCTTAGCACTAGAGGCAACCTGTGTTGTCGTCTCAACTTGCCGCGAGGCACGAAGATTTCGCTCAATGTCGATATATCGAAACCTTAATACCGAAGTTACAAACGTACTGATCACACGAGCCAATGTAGTTACTTCTTCCAGCGGCCCACCGATACCAAAATTGATTATTCGGGTACCTTTGAAATCGATGCCGATGCTGTATCCCTCCCGCATCCCCTGAGATGTGCTTGCTTCTTCGGCAGTTACTGCCCGCTCGTTCATTTCGCAAGCCATGATGCGGGAAGCGATGGCGTGGATATTCCCGATTCTCTCTCTTGCACTCGATGCCACAATGACACCTCTTTGCCCCATGAAAGAACAGACATAACCAAGATCCCCAGCAACCATGTCGCAAAGTTCCTGTCCGAACAAGGGATCGAACGTGGCGAGCGTTGCCCCTCCCACACCAAGAGTATCGTTAGAACCCATGATGTGAGCTACGTCTGTGACAGCCTGATAGATTAGGCCAATGGATCCAGACAGGGTTGAAAATGACTCATTAACATTCCCGACTGCCGCATTCACTTCGCGGATGTGGCGAGCGATCTCACCAGCAGCGCAGGACGTTTGACTCGACAGTGTTTTTACTTCATTGGCAACGAGTGCAAAACTATTGCCTATTTCGCCGGCTGTAGCGCCTTCAATAGAAGCCGTAACAGCCAAAAGACTTGTCATTTCGGCGATGCTTTTGATTTGTTCAATAAACTGGCTGATGCAACTAATTGAGATGACTAAATCATGAATAGCTGAATTGCCATTCTGCGAAGCAGCTATCGCAACATCTACAACTCTGCGAGCCTCAGCGATTTGCAATGCGGCTTCAGCCATACGAGCCTTATCGGAGATTTGCGCACGCATCACCAGCGTCACAAACTTACCCATGACGTGGGCCAACCGTACAACCTTATCTAACGGCCCGGCAATACCAAAACTAGCGACTCTCTCACCGTCAACATCAATGCCGATATTGACCCCTTCACGCATTCCGGTAGAGCGGGCCGCTTCCTCTGCAGTAACCTCTTTCTCTCTCATTTCGCCAGCCATTATCCGGGCGGCTATCGGATGGACGTTGCCAATCCGTTCGCGAACGCTAGATGCTATTATGACACCGCCTGTTCCCATGAAACTGCAGATATAACCAAGTTCCCTAGATATGGAATCGCAAAGTTGTTGTCCAAAGTCTGTGTCAAAAACGTAGGTCATATCAGGAATCAATCAGTCGATTTGCGAACCACGCTTGTTAGCGTGATATTTTTTCCACAAAGATCGTAGCTGGAAAGCTTGTCTTCATCATTTGATTCGCATAAATAGTGTTAGTTTTATCATCATCCTCGCCTATTATTATGCTTATTGCCATTACGTATCCCTTAATTCTTAATTCTATGAATGTATCAGCTTGATTGATTTTTTACAATCCATCAGTGTTGATACTGTGATAGACGACTGAGAGCAAATTACAGAGCAATACTGCACTTTACTTGAAGTGCGGGTACTGTTGGTTTTGTTCACCTGCCAATAATTTTGGATTCCAAGAACCTGCACTTGGCGAATTAAAGGTATCGACCCATTCCAGTGGGACATTCGTCCGCAAGTTCATAACAATCAATCTCTAGCCCAGACCGTCCCGTAACTAGACGCTTGATGAAATAAATATTCCCAACCGTCCCGTAGCTATTACTTTAACTTGAATTTGCCAATCCATGATTCAAAGCTTTCCAAGCTCCAGTTTCGTGGATCAATAGTATTTGCGTGATGCGATGCCCATCCAATCCAATGACTCATGCCTTCTACTGGTTTGTTTACTGCCTGCGTTTTAGCCTGCATTATTTCAAGCAACTCCCTAATCTTGTCAGCATGAATCATATTGATAACTGCATTACTCATAAGTTCTTCACGTTTAGCTCCTGCCTTGTTAAATCAACAGACATGGTGAACTCCCTTCCTTAAATAACTGGAAGTTAAGTTTAAAAGTAATGTTAATTTTTGGCTACATAACCCTCCCGTTGCTGGACGCTTTTCCATCAGAGAACTGCTAACTTTTAACTTTCTAAGCAAAAAAATGCCCCCGAACATAATGAACGGAGGCAAATATCTTAACTAAAGGGGAGAAGTTAAGATGTCACGCTCTGGGAGGAGATAACGTGAAGTAACTTGCGTTATTGAATGTATAGTATCGAAGGGTCTAAAATTTCTATGTGCGTTAGAACACATTGAGATATTCATCCCTTTGCAGAGCAATTAGATTGCGCGAAATGGATCAAGGTTCTTGGCGCTGACTGCTGCCCCAGCAGTGTCCACATTTCAGCACCCTAAAACAAAAATGACCTATGAAATTATCATAAGTCATTGTATTTTAATGAAATTTATTGGTGGCTCGGGGCGGAATCGAACCACCGACACAAGGATTTTCAATCCTCTGCTCTACCGACTGAGCTACCGAGCCAACACGAAGTCGCGCATTATAACGGCATTGGAGATTATTGCAAATTTTAAGATTGATTTCATGACCAAATAATCCTCCGGCAAGTTTGAGGTAGAATGCCAAACTTGATTATTATTAACTCGTTAAGGGGCACAGCCATGTACATGATCGCACCCAGTATTCTTTCCGCCAATTTCGCCAAGTTGGGAGAGGAAGTTGATAATGTGCTCGCATCCGGTGCGGACATTGTTCACTTCGATGTGATGGATAACCATTACGTGCCAAACCTGACCATCGGGCCTCTGGTTTGCGAGGCACTTCGTAAACACGGTGTAACGGCTCCGATTGATGTGCACCTGATGGTCAAGCCGGTAGATCGTATTATTCCTGATTTTGCCAAGGCCGGGGCAACGTACATAACTTTTCATCCTGAAGCATCGGAGCATGTTGATCGTACGATCGGTTTAATTAAAGAAAGTGGTTGCAAGGCTGGACTGGTGTTTAACCCGGCGACTCCTTTGGATGTGCTTGAATATACGTTGCCCAAACTGGATATGGTGCTGTTGATGTCGGTTAACCCCGGTTTCGGCGGGCAGAAGTTTATTTCTTATGTGCTGGACAAGGCTCGCAAGGTGCGCAAGATGATTGATGCAGGCGGCTACAATATTCGTCTGGAGATCGACGGTGGAGTGGGGCCAGCAAACATTAGAGAAGTGGCAGAAGCCGGGGTGGATACCTTTGTCGCAGGCTCAGCAGTATTCAGCAAACGTAACGAACAAGATAAAAATGGTTATAACAGCATCATCGGTGAATTGCGTGCGGAGTTGGCCAAGGTTGCCCAATAATGTCTCAAGCAATTTTCCCCTTATCCATTTCGGCAATCGTGATCGATCTGGATGGAACGCTACTGCACACAGCCCCGGAACTCGCTGAGTCGGCAAACAGGATGCTGCGTGATATGGGGCGTCCCCCTGTGTCTCAAGAGTTGTTGATGAGCTACATTGGCAACGGGATCAGCTGGCTGGTTAAACGTGCTCTGACCGGGGATATGCACGCGGAGCCGGATGGGGCGCTGTATAAAAAAGCTTTGCCTGTTTTTGAAAATCATTACACCGAGCTGCTGATGGAGAGTAAACCGTTTGACGGTGTAATTGCCGGTTTGGATGCCATGAAAAACTGCGGTTTTCGCATTGGCTGCATCACTAATAAATTGGCTGGCTATACCGAGCCATTGCTCAAAGGCACGGGGCTGGCGAAATATTTTGAGATCGTGCTATCCGGCGACAGCCTGCCCGAGAAAAAGCCGCATCCCATGCCGTTGTTGCATGCCGCAAAATTTTTCGGTGTACCGGTAGGGAAACTGCTACTGATAGGCGACTCACTTAATGATGCTCTCGCGGCAAGGGCGGCGGGCTGTCCGGTATTTTGCGTGCCTTACGGTTATAATCACGGGGAGCCGGTTGAAAACTTGGATGTGGATGCCGTTATTGCTGATCTGCCGGGGGCTTTGAAACTTATTAATCATGTTTGAATTATGAATCAGTTGTAGGGTGGATAAGTGTAACGCATCCACTATCTTCTGATAGCGGTGGATGCTCTGCACTTATCCACCCTACGGTTTAATGATATAAAAGGTACTTTAGTAATTTCCTCATCCCTAAGAGTACTCCCACAATGCAGGAAGTTTTTCATGTTGACACCCATCTCTGAAGAAGAATTCAATCAACTTGCCCTGCAAGGTTACAACCGCATTCCGCTGGTTGTCGAAACTTTTGCCGACCTTGATACGCCGCTTTCTCTCTATCTCAAGCTTGCCAATAAACCTTATACTTATTTGCTGGAGTCAGTGCAGGGCGGTGAACGTTTTGGCCGATATTCGTTTATCGGCTTGCCTGCCGATACGCGTATCACCGTACGAGGGAAGCAAATTACGGTCACTCAACCATCAGGCGAGGTTACGCATGCGGCTGATAATCCACTAGATTTCATCAAGGAATATCAATCTAACTTTAACGTGGCACCGTTGCCCAATCTGCCCCGGTTTACCGGTGGTCTGGCGGGATATTTTGGCTACGACACGGTGCGTTACATTGAGCCACGCCTTGCTGCCGTGCATAAGAAGGATGTTATCGGTACACCGGATATTCTTCTCATGCTCACCGAACAGTTGGCCGTAGTGGACAATCTGTCCGGCAAACTGACTTTCATCGTATACGCCGATCCGGCACAGGACCAGGCATACAAAAATGCACGCCAACGGCTGGATGCGCTCCAGCGTGCCATGCGCCAGCCGGTAAAAATTCCCGATGCACCACAATTGTCTGGCTACGAAGCGCATTCTGAATTTGGCGAAGAGGCCTTCAAGGCAGCGGTAGAAAAAGCCAAACACTATATTTTTGAAGGCGACATCATGCAGGTGGTGCTGGCGCAACGGATAGTGCAGCCATTTCCCGCTTCGCCACTATCCCTTTACCGCGCATTGCGCAGCATTAATCCGTCTCCGTACATGTTTTATTACGACATGGGGGATCATCATGTGGTCGGCGCTTCACCGGAAATTCTGGCACGACTTGAAGGCGAGACGGTTACCGTACGTCCCATTGCAGGAACTCGTCCGCGCGGCAAGACACCACAACAGGATGCAGAACTGGCTGAAGAATTGCTTGCAGACCCGAAAGAGCTGGCCGAACATCTGATGCTGATCGATCTCGGTCGCAACGATATCGGCCGTGTTGCCGAATATGGCACGGTCAAACTAACCGAAAAGATGGTGATCGAGCGCTACTCCCATGTGATGCACATTGTGTCCAATGTGGACGCAAAACTCAAACCCGGGCTTCATGCGATTGATGTGTTAAAAGCCACCTTTCCCGCCGGCACCGTCAGCGGGGCGGCAAAAGTGCGTGCAATGGAAATTATTGATGAACTTGAACCCAGCAAGCGTGGTATTTACGCCGGGGCGGTGGGTTATTTGGGGTTTAATGGCGATATGGATTTGGCCATCGCCCTGCGTACTGCCGTGGTGAAAAACAATACGCTGTTCGTTCAGGCAGGTGCCGGTATCGTGGCAGATTCAGTTCCTTCCAGTGAATGGCTGGAGACACAAAATAAAGCACGCGCAGTGTTGCGAGCGGCTGAGCTTGTGCTTGAGGGATTGGATGCCAAGGTACACCGCTAGTTTAGCAGTTGAATTATTTGAGGTTCCCATATGATCAAGGTTTTCATCAATCAGTCGATAAGTAAGTTAGGGAACCTCTATTAATTACAAGTCGATAGAAATCAGATGGAAATTAAAGATTTCATGCCTTGGGTCAGAATAATCGCACAGAACATTCACCGATCCTTGCCCGCTAGCATTATGCTGAATGACCTTGTTCAGGACGGCATGATCGGGCTTATTATTGCTTTACGCGAATACGATGCTTCAATAGGTGCACCTTTCCAAAGTTTTGCGCTCAACAAAATCAAGTGGTCCATCATGGATGGTCTACGAGCGGGAGACTGGGCCGAAAAATCAGTTCGCGCCCGCGCCAACAAGGTCACTAAAACGATTGGGAGATTGCAGGGCGTGTTATTAAGGCACCCTACTAATCAGGAGATTGCCAGTGAGCTTGGGGTGCGGGTGAACGATGTCGTTGCGATTCTTGGCGAAGTAAACGGTATCAGTTTTGTACGAATCAATGACTACCAGCGGCATGATGAAGAGCAAGAGGGCACCACAGAAGACATCAAAGATTCGAGCATGGAGCCGTCATCGATTGTAGAACGACGCGAGTCCTATTTTCGAGCGATTGAGTACCTGAAAAACTTGTTACCCAACGAGAGAAAAGCCTTCATCCTTAGGAACATATGCGATATGAGCAGCCGGCAAACTGCAACCGAGATGGGGCTCAGCGAATCCAGAGTCAGCCAGTTGTATAAAACGGCGACAGAGAAGATTGCCAGTAATATGTAATTCGTTGGTGGCAAAAGTAAAAGGTTGCAAGACTTGAGTGACGTAAATCGTCACTGCTGGTGAGGTTGGTTTTTGTTGGGTGCGTGAAGTTTTAATGTAATTTTGTATCTATGAATTTAGTAGGGATATAATGAATTCTTGATTGGATAAAAGTTTTTGAGCGCAAGGTATAGATTATGCTTGCCTCAACAAAGATATTGAAAATATTTGGTTTGATAGACACAAAGTTAAACCAGCTGAA
>Ga0208872_1001203_pt1 | contig 16368 bp, 19 predicted proteins | sample CryBogCBH12Aug08_FD_185508 | JGI IMG/M metagenome (GOLD analysis project Ga0208872, IMG submission 185508) | Freshwater microbial communities from Crystal Bog, Wisconsin, USA - CBH12Aug08 (SPAdes) | ecosystem: Environmental > Aquatic > Freshwater > Lake | place: Crystal Bog, Wisconsin, USA...
TGCGTGTCTGGCTAATTTCCGGGGCCGCTCCGCGGCTGGGTTGGCTGTTGATGGGCTGCGTCATGGCCTCACACCGTCAATTCCTGTTCCTCCTGAATTTTCCGGCCCTCGTCCATGATCCAGGAGACGAAGATGATCAGCAGCCCGATGAAAACGGGCGTCGTGCTCAAGTCCATGTCGCGGAGTGCACTTTGCAAATTATAATCGATGACCCAGTTAACAATCAGGAAGTAACCGAGCGACCGGATATGCCGCACATTTTTGGCGGAGAACAAAATACCGCGCCGATAAAGCCCGAACAACGCGAAGATCACCCAATAAAAAAAACCGCACCATGCCATTTTAATCAGCCACAGGTAATAGATGTTGTCGGGCATTTCCGCCGGCGAGGTGTAAATATGATTGTGCGAAATCACCATGCGCACATGCGGCTCGCTAAAAAGCGGCCAGCCCATGTAGAACGCAAGCAGCGTATAGCTGACCACTACAAAACTGATGACCATCAAAAGTTGCACCCACCAACTGGCGTTCTGAATGCGCTGGAGCCGGGCAGCCTTGGAAGATTCGACGTTTTTGGCTCGGCACCGAGCCACCCGGTAGAAAGCGAAGAAACTTAAGGCGGCGCTGATAATTATCAGCATTGTGGTGAGGTTCATGCGCCCATCCTAAATCCAACCATTGCCAAAGTCAATATATTTTTATTGATAAACGATAAAAGATTGCCGTTCTACGTTTAATCCACCCTTCCGCCAGCGGCGGAAGGCTTTCCCACGCCTTTTTTGGTCTTCCGCCGGATTCGGACGACCTTCCAACGCTTTGGAGAGGCATCCGCCAGATTCGGAAGACCATTTAATCATTAAAAGGGTCATCCGCGCCGTGCGGACGACTCCCCAACGCCGCCGCCGGTCTTCCGCCGGATTCGGAAGCGTTCCGGACGGTTCCACCGCCGGGCGGGCGGGGGAAGTTAACGCCAAGACGCCAAGGTGCAAAGGCGCGGGGGGAATTAAAACCGGCCCGGTGCTGGCGCCGGAAATCCTTTGCCGCCACCTTGCGTCTCGGCGTCTTGGCGTCTTGGCGTTAAATTCTTTGCTTCAGTTTCAGGTTCCACCGCCCGCCCCGGCGGCGACGACTAACCATTTTTTGTCCGGCCATGGTGAGGAATTCCTTTTGACACTTTCCCGAACGGAGAGACGATGGAATTGAAAACTGAAAATAATCCACGGGCAAAACTATGTTATACATGGACACCGGCCTCAGGATGGACACAGGTTTGTTCATGGATGAACCGGACACGCCCGTAATCATCAAACCCACGCATATGCGAGACCTACACCTCTGGCTCACCAATCCGTTCGACGACCCGGACATCAGCATGGCCGAACTGCTCGCCTTCACCGCAGACAATCTCCGGCGACTGAACGCCAACCCGCAGCCCGCCCTGACCGCGCGCGTCGCCCCCACCACGGCGGCGCTGGCCGGCGTCAGCAGCGCCTTTAGCGACGATGAAACGAAACTGGCCGTGCGCAAGGTGCAAGTGCAGGCCAAACAGGATTATCGCGACGCCCTGCCGGCGGCGGTGGGCAAAATCGCCGTGGCCGTGGAAGCCAAATACGGCGAGGGCTCGCTTCCGTTCAAGCAATGTTTTCCGCACGGCCGCCGCATCTTCAGCTCCTGCACGGAGGAGGAGGTGGAAAATAATCTGGAGATTCTCATCAACGGCGTGACCGCCCTCCAGCCGGCGCTCGGCGCGCAGGTGTTGACGGATGCGACCGCACTGAAGACAGCCTGGGCGGCGGTCTTGACGCCGAGCAACGAGGCCACGGGCGATAAGACCAACACCATTGCCGTCAAAAAAACGGCGCGGGCGGCGTTGCAACTGGAATTGTTCAAGAACCTGCTGGCGCTGGCGCAGCTTTTTCCCCGGCAACCGGAGCAACTGGATTTGTATATGCAACAATCACTGCTGGAGCCGCACACCCAGTCGCCGGCGACGCCCGCACCGTCGCCCACGCCCACGCCGCCGGGGCCGTGAACAATTTGCTTGCCGCTGTGGCATAGGTGGAGAGGACATCACCGGACGAAGGCGACGGCAGGCAAAGTCGGGATAGCAGTCAATAACTTCGTCCCTCCTTTCCGCTGCGGGCGACAGTGTTAATGTCCTCCTCGCCCAACTCTTCCATGCGCGGAAAACCAGCGGCGGTTGGCTGGCCGCCGGTTGTTTCCCGGCCCGCCCAGCCGGCAGCTCCGCGAAACTACGGCTGCCATTTCAGGCGATAATACGCCGCCGCCGGCGGCACGCCGCCCAGATCGCCGAACGCATCGGTGATGTCCAATTCGCCCCAGCAGCACAACCCAAAAAACAACTGGCGGCGGCGCGAACTATCGCGGCTCATTCGCCATCATGACCTCGCTGTTTTTTATGTGGGGTTTCATGACGGTGTTTAACGACATCCTCATTCCACGTTTCAAGGAGGCATTCACGCTGAATTATTTTCAGGCGATGCTTGTGCAGTTTGCATTCTTCGGCGCTTACTTCATCGGCTCGCTGCTTTACTTCATCATCTCGGCTGCGACCGGCGATCCGATTGCCAAGATCGGCTATAAGAACGGCGTCGTCATCGGCCTGCTCATTTCCGCCACGGGCAGCGCCATTTTCTGGCCGGCGGCCAGTGCCGCGTCGTATCCGATGTTTCTCGCCGGTTTGTTCGTCGTCGGCCTTGGCTTCGCCATGCTGCAAATCGCCGCCAATCCCTACGTCACCATTCTCGGGCCGGAGAAGACAGCCTCCTCGCGCTTGAATCTGGCGCAGGCGTTCAATTCCGTCGGCACGACCATCGGACCGCTCATCGGCGGCTGGCTGATTTTTCAATACTTCGCCAAGTCCAATGCCCACGGCGCGGATTCGGTTAAAGTGCCGTATCTCGCCTTCAGCCTCGTGTTCGCGGTGCTGGCCGCGATCTTTTTTTTCATCCGCCTGCCTCATATTGGCGGGGGCAAGATTGAGCGCGGTGCGGGCGCCTTGAAACATCCGCATGTTGTCCTCGGCGTGCTGGCGATTTTCATGTATGTCGGCGGCGAGGTTTCCGTCGGCAGTTCCATCATCAATTTTCTCGGCCAAAAAAATGTCGCGGGACTCGATCCCATCGAGGCGAGTAAATATGTCTCGCTGTTCTGGGGCGGAATGTTGATTGGCCGTTTCATGGGTGCGGTGGAATTGAGCGAAATGAAAACGCTCAACAAACAAATTTTTCTGGCCGCTATTCCGCTGCTCGGATTTTTGATTTTATGGGCGACGCGTGGCTGGGACGTGGTGCAATGCTACCTTCCGTTTCTCGTGCTATGCTGGGCGCTGTTCCAATTTGGAAAAGCGCTGGCAGGTCGCACGCTGATGATTTTCGGACTGACCATCATGGCACTGCTGTTCGCGGCGATTCTCGTTGGCGGTAAGACGGCGATGTGGTGCGTGATTGGCGTTGGCTTGTTTACCTCGATTGGCTGGCCGAATATTTTTTCGCTAGCGCTCGACGGCATGGGCGTCCACAAGAGCCAGGTGTCGTCCCTGCTGGTGATGGCGATTCTCGGTGGCGCAATTCTGCCGCCGGTGCAAGGAGCGATTGCCGATGTGACGAAAAACCTGCAACTGTCCTTCATCGTGCCGCTCCTCGCGTATGCCTATGTGGCATTTTATGGCGCGATAGGACATAGGATTGGTCGCAAAGTTTTGTTAGCTGCCGCAGAAGGCTATGCAAGTCCGTAGGGATTTTGTGTGCTTGCGTTGATGGGACAACGGCCATTGAAATAATGAATTCATTATTTATGATGCGAATACATATTATGCGAGCTGCGTCAATGGCCGTCGTCAGCTTGATGTTTGGTTCGGCTTGCCGGGCGGCGGAGACAAATATTCCGGTTGTGCGGATTGGTAGCGTGCAGGTATCGCCAGATGCTGGTGGACAGATTCTTGAGCGTCAGACCGTCCCGAAAACTTTTTGTTTGAATGGCCGGAGTTTGGAGGAAGCCCGGCTCAAAGTCTGGTCCAAGGATTTGTCGCTGTCCAAATCCTTTGCAAAAATCCACCACAATGCTGACGAAGCCATGCGGGAAAAACTGGTGGCGGTCACGGATAAAACCTACATTGCTCCGAGCGGAGACAGGCATGATTATATCAGCCTCTCCCCGTATTTTTGGCCGGATTCAGCCAAGCCAAATGGTCTGCCTTACGTTTTGCGAGATGGTGAAACAAATCCCGAAGTCAAAAAATACGACGGTGGCCGTTTGGGGAAAATGTGTCACAACATCGAAACGCTTACGCTGGCTTATTATTTGACCGGAGAGGAAGCTTATGCGGAACGCGCCGCCCGGCAGCTTCGCGTTTGGTTTCTTGATCCGGCCACGCGGATGAATCCGCATCTGAAATATGCCCAGATGGTCAAAGGGAAAAATGAAGGTTCCCGCTGGGGCATCATTGACACCTGGCCGCTGATTCATGTCGTGGATGGCGTCGCTTTGCTGCAAGACTCGAAGTCGTGGACGGTGGCAGATACCAGCGCGATGCAAAAATGGTTTGCCGATTATGTGGTCTGGCTGCGCACGAGTGATTTGGGGATTGCCGAGGCGAACGCCAACAACAATCACGCGGTTTATTATGACATGCAGGTGGCCGATTTTGCGCTGTTCACCGGCCAGACAAATCTGGCGCGCACAGTTTTGGCGGCGGTCGGGCTCAAGCGAATTCAAACGCAAATTGAACCCGATGGTTCGATGCCGTTGGAGCTGGCGCGGACAAAATCATTGTCGTATTCGATATTCAATCTGAATGCCTTTTTCACGCTGGCCCGGATGGGCGAAATCGTGGACGTGGATCTCTGGAATTATCGCACTGCCGATGGACGCGGTTTACGCGGAGCTTTAGATTGGATGATCCCTTACGCCATCGGGCAAAAAAAATGGACGCACAAGCAGATCACCGAACAGACTTTTGCGCCAATGGTCACGCTGTTTCGGCAGGCGGCGAATGCTTATCAGGAACCAGCCTATGAAAAGTTGATTCCCAAGGTAAAAGATGCTTTCGAACAAAATTTATTGAACAGCCTTTTGTATCCGCCCGCGTCAATTTCGTGGCAGATAGCTATGATTGATCGCACCCGAATTTTCCGGCTCGCGGAACAGGCGCTGGTTTTGAAGCCGCCCGCCATCACCGATTTCATTGCCACCAACAGCGCCGGTGGGATTCACGATTATTTTTCGCAGGCGGATTATGCGTGGCCGAACCCTACCAACGAAACTGGTTTGCCTTACGTCATGCGCGACGGGGAATCTAATCCCGACATATTCACCGACCACCGCATGGCGTTGCGTAAAATGAAGGACGCCGTTGCCGTGCTAGCCGCCGCCTATGCGCTTAACGGCGATGATAAATATGTGGCCAAGGCGGTCGAGCTTCTGCGCGTTTTCTTTCTCGATGAAAAAACACGGATGAAGCCGAATCTCCAATACGCGCAGGCGGTTTTGGGTCAAGCGACAGGCACGCCTTACGGCATCATTGATACGCTACACCTGACAGAACTCGCGGTCGCGATTCCGTTTCTCAACAAATCTCAGGTCTTTCCGGTATCGGTGGATCAAGGTTTGAAGCAATGGTTCACCGACTACACGCAATGGATTCTGACCTCGACGAATGGAGTAAAAGAAATGAACAGTGCAAACAATCATAGCATCGCTTGCTGGCTGCAACTGGCGAGCTTCGCCAGATTCACCGGCGACGAAAAAGTCTTGATGATGTCGCGCCAGCATTTCAAAGAAGTGTTGTTTCCTAACCAGATGACCAAAAACGGCAGTTTCCCGCGCGAGCTAGCGCGCACCAAGCCTTACGGCTATTCGATTTTTCAAGCGGACAATGTAGCGGCGCTTTGTAATTTGTTATCAACGACCAATGAGGATATATGGAAGTTTACTCGGCCCGATGGTTGCACACCGCGACAGGCGGTGGATTTTATTTTTCCGTATCTTGCTGATAAAAATAAATGGCGCGTTGACGGCCATCGTCAGGATGTAATGCATTGGGAAAGCTGGCCCGTGCGCCAACCTTGCCTGATTTTAGTCTATGCAGAATCTAATGACGAAAAATATCTCAACCTCTGGAAAACATTGAATGCTGATTCCGATGATTCCGAAGTCCGGCGCAATCTCGCCATCACCCAACCATTGCTGTGGGTTGCCAGTCCGCATGAAATACCATTGTTGAGACAAGCGTATAATTGAGCTGTGAATGATGCTGGAGACCCGACCCGGATGAATTTGCCTGTCGTATTCATGTTGTATTCGCTTTTTGTTTGGCGCGATACAACGAGAAATTTTCGTCAGGTGAAAAAGACGTGGTCTAATTTATGGCCTAATTCACGTTTTAGGAGTCAGAAGATTTTTTGGAGAACTCCCTAATCCCTTGTGTTTACAATGGGAAAATATGGTGCACCCATCAGGAGTTGAACCTGAAACCTGCTGATCCGTAGTTGAAAAAGACCTGTCAATCGCTAATGTTTACGGGGTGATTATCGCATTTCTGTTGGCGAAGTCAAGGGTGCTCTTCCGTGCATATTCCCTGCCGCGGCTGAGACGTGGACTAAAATATGACTAAGAATTCTGAAAATATTTCCTCACTTTTCCGGGTGAACTTTTTGCCATCCGACGAGTCAAAAACTCCCTTTCAGGCTCAAACCTGTTGACGCAAGATCATTTGAAAAGGCCCTTCCGCAGCCACCCGCAGCTACCGCAGCCACCCTTTCAAGAAAACAGTATTCTGGATTATTTCCTTAAAATCTCTGAACACCTTACTGCGGTGGCTGCGGTAGCTGCGGGAATCCTGGTTGCCTTGCCGGCAGAAACAGAAATGGTTTCCTGCCACGGATATGCCGTGACTTGGAGCCGGGTCGGGAGACTGGGCGATATGCCCTTAAATTCCGCTTCGACGAGACAGTAGTGCAACGGGCCATGGTCGGACTGGCCGACATTCACACAGGTGGAATTTTGAAATTCGCAATACCATCGCTTCGCCCGGATGGGGGTGAGATGATCATGGCCTGAAATGGTGAGCCACGGAGCGAAGTCATAGATGGCGTGCGCCCATGCCCAATTTCCTTCCACTACAGAACCGGGCTGGCTCAAAGGGGTGCCCGTGGGCGGTTCGTGCATCAGCCAAAGAGTCCGGGCCGCACTTCCCACCGGGCCAATTACCGGTGGCAGCCAATTTTCATAATCCGTAAGGAGTTCGGGACGGGCATCGGCGAATGTTCGCCCGTCTCCCATCAGGCAGGGAAATCCGACGAGTGTGAGTGGGCCACTTTGAAACACTTCGCCGTGTAATGTCGTCAAAGGCCGTCCGGTGGTTTTCCAGACCGATGCGAAAACCAACCACGCATCATCTTCATGGTTGCCGCGCACAAAAAGAATTTCCGGGCATTCCAATTTTGCGAGAAAAAGCGCGCAATCCTCGGTGGTCAAGCGACCGGCGTTGTCATTTAAGCCGTGGAGAAAATCGCCCACCAGAGCAACCACGTCCGGCATGTGTTGAATCACCGCAATTCGCAATGCCTCCAGCAAGGCAGTGCTGCGATGCAGGTCAGTCACCGTCAATAAAGTTTTCCTGTTCGGCACCGGGAGATTTTACTGACGCAAGCAATCGAGACCAAGCCCATTTGCATCAGCGGAGAATCAACCCGTCAGGGTGTTGCAAATTGCCCATCGAGCCTCGGACGACTTAGTAAAACAAGACTTTCAATTCGGAAACGAACTCCGGCGTGGCGCGCATGATGACCGGGTCAATCGGATGAATGAATCCGTTGAGGATGACGGCGTTCTTGGGATACAGGTCAAAAACAAGAATGAATTTTTGGAAATGAAAATATGCGCCGTCTCCAATTTTTTGGTAGCTGGCGGATTCCATGGCCGCGTCAACATCCTCCAGCATGGCCGGGCCACCCTTGAAGAATGGCATTTGCGTGCGGATGCTCGGTCCCTGCACGGTTCGCCGCACGCCCAGCAGTTTTATTTCTGAACCAAATTCTTCGTTGGCGATATTGATGCGGTCGAGGTATTCGCCGACGGTCGCGGCGTTTTTATTATTCAGCGCCAAGCCGCCGCCAAAGCCTTTGTCCGTGCGCGTCTCTTTGATGACCAGAAGTTTCTCCGGCTTGAAGCTGACCGCGTGCTCGAACCCACCCTTGTCGGTTTTAAGTGCCGACTCGAATATCAGGTCGTTTTCTTCGGCCCAGTCGTAGAGCCGCTGCTTTTCGGCTTTGGCGCGTTGAATTCTTTCAGCGTCCAATTCATCATGCGAAGGTATTGGTCCTGGGCTTCCTTGGACGTAATCGGCTGCTTGTCGGGCCAACCGGTCCACCCGGCCAGCTTTGGTTTGGGACGCTGGTTTGCGCACATTTCGTGTGGGCAATTTAGATTTCGCAACAGGGAAGTCGAGCGGTTTCTCAACCATTCAGGTTTCCGTGGCAACATTCGACTGGAAAAACACGGTTCCGGCCAAATGATTCAACCGGCTGGCGGGTGAAAGCCCGCCAGCTTTTTTGCAATTTATTTTCAAGACAGACCACTTGAAAAAATTCCAGCCTTGCTTGAGAATGTTTGTCGCCGTCGCTTTTTCTCTCACGCACGGAGTGACCAATGGATAGCCAGCCAGTCATCGCCCAACCCGCCATCCAGGCGGGAGCCAAGGTGGTCTGCATTGACGACACCTATCAGCGCGTGGATTGCTGCGATGCTCCAGATGGACTTCTGGTTCTCGGCAAGGTTTACAGCGTCTCTGGCTTCAGCGACTGTGGCGGGGTTTTGCTGGTCGGCCTTCGTGCCATTTCGTACAAGACCGGCAAGAATGTCGGGTTTGCTCCCTCTCGCTTCTGTGCGCTCGAACAGTTCCGCTTGAAGTTTCCCAAGGGCATTTCTTCCATTCAAAACAATGCCCGTTCACCATCTGAAGGGGCGATAAAACGCGCGAATCAGGCCAGACCAATCGCAATACCAGAAATTGATGGCGTGCAGGAATCGAGGCTGTTGGTCATCCAAGCCATTGAAGTATTGGAAGAGCTTTTTCTCGGAAACCACGAAGCGGATGAGGAAGAAACTTGGCTGGACACCGGGTTTGTTCCCGATCAAAGCGCACCCCATGTGCGCATGGAATTGACGGAGTTGCTTCACTCGCACCAACTCTACGCCAGCATGAATCAATCATGGACCTTCTGGCAGATGCTGTTTCGTCGGTCGGCGAGAATCATTTTTTTCTCCCGCCAGCGTAGTCCGGTGGCGAACATCGTTTATCTGATGTGCAGAGGCGGCAGTCGCTTCACGGCGCATTATTTGAATGGAATGCTATGCGAGAGTGACTTTCCCGTTTTAACTTGTTCTGCGGGTATGCTGTCAGTCTCCCCCATCCGGTTTTGTGATGCCCGCGACCCGGATGTTTTTCTGAAAGTCCTTTTTGATGCCCACCCGCATTTCGATTACGCCTTTTGCGACTGGCAACTGGCCGGCGCAGAGCTGGCCAGCGCCTATAAAATGACCAGCGATGGCCGGATTTCATTCCTGTGCCCCCAGCCCTGTTCAGCTTGAACAAGTCCTTTTATATTTTTTCATTTCGCCTTCGGTGTCGGTTAATGTAGTTTTTTTCACCGTGCTCCCCTCAAAACAAGACATTCATCGCCGCCTGCTGGTCTGGCTCAATGCCCAGAACTTCGTCCCGGTCGTTGAGGAGGACACGACGGTTTATATCCGCATGCAGGGGGAAATTGGCTACTGGCAATGCCGTATCATTGTTGACGACTCGTATCCGAGGTTGAATAACCCAGCCGTGGTTCGTTTCGTGTCGCAGATGCCGATTCGCGTTCCCAAATCAAGGGTGGCAGACACGGCCATCATGCTGGACTCGTTGAGCCGGTATATAATGGTTGGCCACCTTGCCATGAGCAAAGACCGAACTGTCACATATCACATCTATCTGACGCTGGACGGCAATTCTCCGTTTGAGAAGTGCTTTGAATTTGGCCTCCGGCAGTCGGTGTTTTATTGCGAAGAACACTTCGGTTTCTTGTGCTTTTTCTGCTTTAATTCGGAATGCAACCACCGGCGTGCCGACTTTCACTTAAATTTGTCGGAACTAGGAAAATCAAAGTTGACGTATCCTGGAAAACTCGACGAAATGCATTCCGAATGGGTGATCAAGGGAAAAGACCCGGAAGAAACCTAAACCATTGACAGCACACATTGAGGTCGAGCTATGATGCTTTTTGAAAGATGTCTTAATGACGGAAACAGGGATTCTGGAACAATCGTTTTTAAGTGCGATAAATGTGGCGGCTGGTTTTGCGAACATTGCACGCCGCGTATTTTCCATACCTTGTTGAGCCTGAAACTCAAACCGATGGCCGAATGCCCAGCCTGCCATCAAAAGGGCTACGCCTGTGGCAAGATTAAATAAACACACAAAAAACTAACTTGTGAACTCCGCCTCTGCCACAACAATTTTAAGTTAGCTTTTTTTTCGTTATGCTCCCTTCAAAACAAGAAATTCAGCGCCGCTTGTTGATTTGGCTCGAGGCTCAGAATTTCGTCCCAGTTTTAGAGGTAGACACGACGGTTTATGTTATCCGTATGCAGGGCGAAATTGGCTACTGGCAGTGCCGTATCCTAGTTGATGATTCTTGTCCTAGATTGAATAATCCGGGCGTGGTTCGCTTTGTTTCCCAGATGCCGATTCGCGTTCCAAAATCACGGGTCGCAGACACGGCCGTCGTGCTCGATTCATTGAGCCGGTTTATGACAGTCGGGCATCTTGCCATGGGCAAAGATCGAACAGTTACATACCACATCTATTTGACCTTGGACGGCAATTCTCCTTTTGAGAAGAGTTTCGAATATGGCCTCCGGCAGTCCGTGTTTTATTGCGAAGAAAACTTCGGGTTTTTGTGCTATTTTTGCTTCAACTCGGAATTCAACCATCGGCGAGCGGACTACCACTTGAATTTGTCCGAATTAGGAAAATCAAAGTCAGCGTATCCGGGAGACATCGATGAAATACATTCCGATTGGGTTATCGGGAGAAATCGCAAGGAAGATGAGTGAAATCCGAGTCCGCCATCCATTTCCCATGAATCCTGAATCCGCCAGCAAACATTCAAAAGTCAGTTTTACGCGCCTTGATAAACGCGATGAACTTGCCCTCATACGCCAGAACCGCGCTATTCTCGAATCTTCGCTTTTTCTCTTGGATGCCCGCAAACGCGAGGTCGTCGTCCGAGACGGCAGTCCGGTGGATATGAAAATCCGCAGCAGTCGGCCCGGCGATGTGGTCCCGCTAGGCGTCAAAAAAGTGGATGATGTTTTGTATCGCTTCTATTTCGTCAGTGATGATTTGCTCCAAATCCTCCAGCCCGATGCCTGACATGACTAACGCTAACAGCTCCAAAACGCTTTGCCTTTATGTTGATGTGGACGGAACGCTAATCCATTCGCAAGGGGCGAATCCGCGAACAAACGGCGAACTTGTATCCAAAATTAAAAAATGGAAATCCGAAGGCGCCTTGCTTTACTGCTGGAGTTCACGTGGGGCCGGATATGCGCAGCGTGTGGCTAGGCGGCTGGGAATCGAAGACTGTTTTTCGGCGTTTTTATGCAAGCCGCATATTTTAATCGATGACCAAGCAGTCAATGACTGGTCGTGTCTGGTTCACCTTTATCCACTGCAAATCGGCAACCATACGGTGGATAGCCTGACCCGAATGATCGACGATGAGATTTAACAATCAGCTCACATGACCAAAGAGGAATTCTTAAAGTGGGCGATTGCCAAAAAATATTCTGGATTGGGCCGCCTAGAATCGAATTATTTGGATGTGCAATTGATTTTATTGCGGCGCACCGGGGAGATTTCGGAGGCGGAATACCAGAAGTTTTTCCAGGCTCAACCGGAGACCCCCAAGCATGACTTGCGAACTGGCAGCGCAAATCCATAATGCCATTGAGGCCACCGGAAACGAATTGCGTCTCGACTTGTATCGAGCTGCCGTCCGATATTCCGTGCTGCGAAGCGAATGGCATCTTGCATCCCCGGACGAGCGCCGCGAAATGGAAAGCCGGCGCACTGCCGCCCACAACGTTTTCATTGATGCATTGAACATTCTGACCAGAAATTTGGCCCGTGTTGGCGGTGATGTCTCGTGGCGGAAATCCATTGGCGAAGACCGCAAGGCGATTGGTGATTTTGCTGTATTTCTGACAGCGAGATTTGGAGTTTTGGCGCGTTGAATTTTCGTTTCTGAGCGGCGAGCACCAAAAATCGAGAATAATATTGACAATCCAGCGTCTTCAAGTATAAAAGAAATTGAAAGGTGATTTATGGCTGATCGAGAAAAAGAACTACAAGATTTCCACAACGACGGGCAAAAAGATGGGGCAAACATTGAATATCACAAGCCCCATGGCGAGGCGGGAATATTCTTTACCGAAATTATAGGAGGGAGCAAAGCCGCTAACGAACTGCGCGAGGACAACGACGCCTATGAAAAAGGACATGATAATGGACGAGAAAGCACCAGCTCCTGTTATCTAACAACCGCATGTGTCGATTTTAAAGGACTGGGAGACAACTGCGAAGAACTTGCAACACTGCGGAGATTCAGGGATGACTATGTTACAGAATTAACTAATGGTGAAGAGCTTATTGCGGAATACTATCAAAAGGCACCAATAATCGTCGCGCGAATAAATACGGCACCCGACCGAGCAGATATATTGACGGGCATTTATAGCAATGTGCGAACCATTGTGGACTTTGTAAAGGCTGGCCAAAACACTAAAGCTCTCGAATCCTATACGGAAATGTATAAAGGACTCAAAAAAAGTTTTAATTGTTGAGCAGCCTTTATGTCGACGTGGACGGATCGATAATTGGAGGATGACCGTTGATGCGGTCGGGGTTTTTGCGAAGAAAATCCGCAAATTCTGGTTGAATTCGTTGCACCACAGGGTCAACAGGATAAACAACGCCATCGGCAGCAGCGATTGCATTGCGGGGTGCCAAATCAAAAACCAAAAAACCTTCCCGGTAATACGCTCCGGCTGCCAAGCGCTCATAACCAACTGACGCCATCAATTCATCCACCAGATACCGTGAGGCAGCTTGGCCGGAGATGGCCGGTTGCGAGGTGACTATGATCGGCCTGCCGCTTTTCAAAACAACGCGCTCAAGCCGAATATCATCATCAAAAAAAATATTTTGCAATGCAAGCCGGTCTAGGTATTCAGCTGGCGTTGCTCCGTGAGTCAGCGACCCCAAAGCTAAACCGTAGCCCTTTTGCTTTTCGAGGATGGTAGCTTTATAAAACCGCCTTATTTTTTCGTCAAAATAAACACTGTGCTCACCGCCGCTGGCATCTTCGGGTGGTAGATCGCCGCCTAACTTGCCATGGGTTTCGGCCCACTGAATGAGTCGTCGTTGCTCTTTTTTAACTCGGTTTCGGCGCTCGTGCTCAGTGGCATCATGGTCTGGAGTTGCCGGAGTGCCTCCGCGCGTGAAGTCAGCGGCTGATTCAAGCGACCTTGCAACGTCGGGCGCTTGCCCGCCGGTGCTGTTGTTTTGCTTGGCATTGATGGAATAAATATATGGAGTCATGGAATAGTGCGAGTTTTTTCAAACTTTCAATTCATTAGCCGCTTGGAACCGCCCCGCGCCGGCTTCTCTATGCGAAAAACGGGAGTTCATGAATTTGAACTTGCACGAACGAACACTATATTTCCACCGAGGAGACATTCGGCATGATACCCATTCTTACCGATACAGGCGATGAGTTCAGCCCGCTTATCGGGCAACCCTAACGTATTCCATTCCGCGAATACCACTTTTGGTTTAAACTGCGAACAGTCGAATGTTTCCCATACGTCAATTTCCGTCCCTTCGGTGTCAATGCTAAGAACATCCACGGATTCAATATGATACTGTTCCAATATCTCCGTCAGTCGCTTGGTTGGCACATCGATCAATTGTCCGTTCGTGCGAAGAAATCCTGAGAGATACTTATTTTTCATCAAACAAAAAGGGGCTTGCTTGCTTCCGATAGCACAAGGAACTAAAGTGGCTTTTCGGTTCACCCGAATTTGATCATGCAATCTGGGGTCAGCTTCGATTAATAACCCTTGCCACCCCCTCTCTTCAAGCCAAAGCGTATTGCTTAGATCCTGGCCGTTGCCAACACCAACCTCCACAAACACGCCGTGGACCGGCATTCCGAGCCGATGCCAATTCTTTTCTAACCAAACATCCTCGCCGTGTTGGGCATAATACATGAATATGAGTCTTTCTTCCGCATTAAGCGTCAGCTAGGGATTTGCGATATCACCGCGCGATTCGAGCAGTATTTCCGCAACCCGGAAGTCTAGTTCCCGGTCAACATCAACAGAACGTTCTCTTGGCATTACACATGGTTTAACCCTGCCACGGTAAAAATTTCGGAATCTGCCGAATGAGTTCCACCACATTCCATAATACGCTCCGTTTGGTCGATAGGCAGGCGGGTGATCCTGGGACCTGGAATTGCCACCGGCTAGCGGGTGTGTGTCGAACAGCGATCCCAGTAGTCCATTCTCGACACGAAGAGCCAATGTTGGCGGAAACTCGTATTCCGTCACGCTAACTATTCCGTCAACGTCGGGCGTGAGACAATCTATACCAACGCGAATATCTTCCTCGATCCGGAGGGGGCACGTTGGAAGACAAAGCCAAATCTGATCATAGGGCTGCGCCTGAAGTTGGTCAAAGTAGTGGGCAACCGTATCGATAACTTTGGACTCATCTGTGGCCAACCTGCTTGGCCGGAGTTCAGTGGTCACGTTCGGCGCGGGCTTTATGCACGCGAGAATATCGGGAGCGTCCGAGGTTACGATGACCCGGTCAAAGCATACACTCACAACGTCCACCGTGTGGTTGATCAGCGCCTTCCCCGCGAGCAGTTTCACATTCTTCCCTGGAAGCCGCTTCGAACCGCCCCGTGCCGGCACAATTACTAATCGTCTCATTGATGCCTCCGTTCGTTACTCATAAATTCTTCTCGGTGCAAGGATGCGCCTGCCGACACTGAGCAATTGTCGTCTGGGCTGTAAACACGAAACTGCATACCCGGGATTCTGATTTCAGTAAAGTCGATTAATTTTGCCGCTTTACGCATCGCGCCATCTGTATCTTGCCACATGTTATAAGAAGCTCTGCCGAATGAATAGAATTCGAAGCGCAGGTAGTGGATAAATCGATGAACGGCACATTCATCAACGGCCAGTCCTTTGCGGATGGACGCACAAAAATGCTCGACGTCAAGTGATGAAACAATCTCGTTAACGCCTTTGAATCCGTAGAATGCGTCCGCGAATATATAGCAGGGTTTCGCCATCATCATCGCGTAAAGTCCTACTCCCGAGTTCATCAGCGCCACGGCGTCTGCCAACTGAACTAGGTCAACAATGTTTGTGTCTGGTTCAACATATTGCGCCCAGCGGAGAACGGGGGCGGAAGTTTCGAACGGATGTCGTTTGCAAAGCACGACCCAACCTTCCTCATGCAGACGCTCGGCGCATCGGTCAATAAATGATAAAAAAACAGAGAAAGTGCCTGCCAATCCGGGCATGTGAACTGTTACTGTGTCACTCGGACGCTGTAGTGGAACAAACAACACCTTTCTGCCAGCAATGAGAAGCGTCCGCGCAAGTGCATCTACACCCACGCGATTGCCTTGCCGCTCCAGCGTTTCGTTCCCGGCCACATACCAGTCAATGTATTTTTGGACGCGGCGTTCTTCCAACTCGGTCAACCGCCGGTCCCATTTCTCCCGTCCATAGCTCGGCGAGTCGGCGTTGAACCCTCCGGGGTCGAAAAACCAACTGTCTACGAGCGCGCCGCGCTCAAATACAAGATACGGAAACTCACGCTCACGGCACCACCGATAGGCACCCTGACGGACAGCAGTTCGATAGGGATTCGGAAATAGAACGCGGTCGACACCATTCGTTCGCAACCATCGTTCGAATCGTCGTGCGTCGAAAGCACCTGAGTTGTCCACAATATCATCTTCACTGGTAAATACCGGTTTCCCGACAAGCGGAAATACATCCCGTAAAGTCTTTGCAGATCTTGAGTCTTGGTCACCGAAGAACATAAAGCGCCTTGACTGCGACTCGTGCGCGACCAACGGCGGTGGCCGGACGTCGGCATCGTCGACAGTTCGCATCGCTTGGTCAAGTCGCTCCTTATTCTTTGACTTAGCCTGATAAAATCTAGTCTGCTTAGGCCGTTCATGCCACAGATGCACCGCCACGATGTTTTTA
>Ga0208872_1001206_pt1 | contig 16357 bp, 13 predicted proteins | sample CryBogCBH12Aug08_FD_185508 | JGI IMG/M metagenome (GOLD analysis project Ga0208872, IMG submission 185508) | Freshwater microbial communities from Crystal Bog, Wisconsin, USA - CBH12Aug08 (SPAdes) | ecosystem: Environmental > Aquatic > Freshwater > Lake | place: Crystal Bog, Wisconsin, USA...
GTTGAATAATTCCGGCGGCGCGGCCTCGGTGGGAGGCGCGAGGTTGACGCGGCTCACTTCCTCGAAAACCGGTTCGCTCGGTCGCGGTGGCGGTGCGGAAACGGATTTCCCGGTGGCGGACGAAACGGTCATACCCGCCGGCATGGTGGTGGAACGAAACTTCGGCTCCGGCGGACGCTGCAATTGCGTGCCCAGCTTTTTGATTTCCGATTCCAGCGCGGCAATCTGATCATTGAGCGCACGCGCCTTGTCGGAAATCAGGTCGGGCTTTTTGTTCAGCAAATTCATTGGGGTTATTTTCGCGCCAGCAGGGCGAGGAAGATTCCCAGTGCGGCGAGTGCCACGAGCAGCAGCGGCCAGGTCAGCGCCAGTCCAATTTTGCAGAGCTGCCCGAAATTCATTTCCGCCAGCGACGGCGCGGTGGTGGCGGATTTTTCCGCCTCGGCAGCCGGCGCTTTTTCGCCTGTCAACACCGGCAGCTTGAGCCGGGCGGAATTCCATTCCATCCGGGCGTTCTCCACCGTGGTCAACGCGCGGGTGAGTTCGATCTGAAAATTTTCCTTAGTCCACGCGGCGTCCTGAATGGCCTGCACTTTGGTGAGCGCGGCGCGAAAATCGGCGGCGGTCTGGGCCATCAACTCGGCATCACGGCGGGCGGTGAATTCCGCCTCTTCCAGCAAGCCGAGACCGCGCGTGAGGTGCTGGATGATTTCCTGGCGACCGTTCTGAAATTCCGTCTGCCGGCGGCGCAGTTCTTCGAGGCCGGAACGTTCGCGCTCCAACTCCTCCTGCGCGCGCTTGAGTTCGACGAGCTTCTGCTGCGCTTCGACGACCTTGCGATCCACATCATCCCGCGACGGCGCACGGAGCGGACTGCCGCTGGACGCGGATGCGGCATACGGTGATTTCGGCGTTGTGAAATCGGTGTCAATAAATTCGGTGGAATCGTATTCGCCAGCCATGCGCCGATTCTAGCCATGCGCGCAAAAGAGTAAAGCGGCTTTGCGCCGGCCAAGACTCGTTCCGCCACCGGCAAAAGGAAATTCGACGAATCGCTCCGGTTGTGGCAGGCTGATTCCGCAAAGATGCTTTCGCCCGTCACCACCGAACTGCACGTCACCGGCATGACGTGCAACAACTGCGCCCGCAAAGTCACCGAGGCGGCGCAGAAAATTCCCGGTGTCCACAGCGTTGCCGTCACCGTGGCGACCGAACGCGCGAGCGTTCGGTGGCATTCCGCCGAAGCGAAAAATGTTCCTGAAATTCTCGCCGCGATTTCCCAAGCCGGTTTTGAAGCCAAGGAAATTACCGCCGAATCAAATGCCACCGGTAAGCCACATCGGCAAACCCGCTGGCAATGGAATTTGATCCTCGGCCTCGCTGTCACCGCCGCGCTGATGATTGGCGAATGGGGCTTCCATTTGATGATGGCCGGATGGTTTCGTTGGCTGTCGTTGGCGCTCGCCACCGGCGTGCAGATTATCTGTGGCGCGCAATTCTATCGCGGCGCGTGGCGGCAAATCAAAGTCGGCCAGTCAAACATGGACGCGCTCGTTGCGCTCGGCTCGACGACGGCGTTCAGTTACAGCGCGTGGGCGTTGCTGGGCGGCACCGGTGGCCATCTTTATTTCATGGAAGCCGCCGCCATCATTTCGATCATCAGCGCCGGCCACTGGCTGGAAGCGCGTGTGAGCGACCAAGCCAGCGGCGCGCTAAAATCGCTGCTGAATCTTGCGCCACCGACGGCGAGGAAAATTTCAAATTCAGAATTACAAATTTCAAATCCGTCCTCCCAGACGTTCAACCTCAAGACGATTACGTTCGCCAAATCCGCAGTTCGAAATCCGCAATCCGAAATTGAAACCGAAATTCCCGTTGGCGATTTGAAAATCGGCGACCGCATTGCGCTGCGCCCCGGCGACCGCGTGCCGGTGGATGGCGTGGTGTTGGAAGGTGAATCGGCGGTTGATGAAGCCATGCTCACCGGCGAAGCTATTCCCGCCGATAAAAAATCCGGCAGCCAGCTTTTCGCCGGCACGGTCAATCTCAATGGCCGCCTCGTCCTGCGTGTCACCGCCACCGGCGAAAGCACGGCGCTCGCCCACATCATCGCTGCCGTGCAACGCGCCCAAACTAGCCGCGCCGACATTCAGCGGCTCGGCGACCGCATCAGCAACGTCTTCGTGCCGGTCATTGTAGCCATCGCGCTCGCGGCTGGTGTTTTTTGGTTTGCCCATTCCGGCGCGGAAAAAGCGTTCGTTATCGCCGCCGGCGTTCTGATTGTCGCGTGCCCGTGCGCGATGGGGCTGGCGACGCCCGCCGCCATCATGGCCAGCGCCAACGCCGCCGCAAGGCGCGGAATTTTGATTCGCGATGGCGTCGCTTTAGAAAAAGCCGGAAAGATCACGGCGGTAATTTTCGACAAGACCGGCACGCTCACGATGGGGCAACCGGAAGTAGCGGCGGAAGCTGAATTCGGAATTCAGAATTCAGAATTGAGAAGCCTGGCGGTGGCGATAGCAAAAAACTCCACACATCCGATTAGCCAAACCATTGCGAAGCTGTCGGCAAAGCCGGTGGAACTTTTGGAGTGGCGCGAACTTCGCGGCTGCGGCGTCAGCGCGAAGTTCAAACTTACAGCCTCCAACCTCCAACCTTCAACGGTGCGTTTGGGTTCGCTCCGCTGGCTGCGCGAAACCGGTGTGGATTTGGTCGCCGGTGAAAAATTTATCGCCGAATGGACAGGGCAGGGGACGACGATTGTTGGTCTCGCGGTGGAGAAAAATTTAACCGGCTTGTTCGCGGTGCGCGACACGCTCAAAATCGGTGCCGTCAAAATCGTCGGCCGCCTGCAAGCGCAAGGTTTGAAGGTTTTTCTGCTGACCGGTGACAACGCTCTCACCGCCGCCGCCATTGCCCGCCAGGCCTGCATCGCGCCGGAAAATGTTTTTGCCGAAGTGCGGCCGGAGCAGAAAGCGGAGTTCGTCAAAAAACTTCAGGCGCGCGGCGAGCGCGTCGCGTTCGTCGGCGACGGCATCAATGACGCACCGGCGCTCACGCAGGCGGATCTCGGCATCGCCGTGAGCCGCGCCAGCGACATCGCGCGCGAAGCGGCGGACATCATTCTGCTGAAATCGGAAATCGAAGCCGTGCCGGAAGCGCTTGGGTTGGCGCGGGCGACGTTGCGCACCATCAAGCAGAATTTGTTCTGGGCGTTTTTTTACAACGCGCTGGGCGTGCCGCTGGCGGCGGCGGGTTTTATCAGCCCGATTTTCTGCGCGGCGGCGATGGGCGTTTCCGATTTGATCGTCATCGGCAACGCGCTGCGGCTGTTGCGGTGGCGAAAATGAGCCGGACCACCGGCCTAAAACCAGCGCAATTCCGCGCTTTTCAAATGTTCAGTCGCCGATTATTCTCCGCGACCGTTTTGTGCGGGCCGGAAACGATTTCCGGAAATTAACCATAAACCGACAACCAAAATGAACGAAAGCACCATTCAAATTAAGGACACCACCGCGAATCCCGCGCCACTGGGTTTGCTCGGCTTCGGCATGACCACCGTGCTGCTGAATCTGCACAATGCCGGTTTTTACGAATTGAACAGCATGATTCTCGGCATGGGAATTTGCTACGGCGGCACCGCGCAGGTCATCGCCGGCATCATGGAATGGAAGAAGAAAAACACCTTTGCCACCACCGCCTTCATTTCCTACGGCTTCTTTTGGCTAACGCTCGTCGCGCTGATTGTGCTGCCAAAAATCGTCCCCACCATCACGCCCACCAAGCCGGAAGCGATGGCGGCGTTCCTCGGTCTCTGGGGCGTCTTCACCGCCGTGATGTTTGTGGGCACGTTCAAGTTGAGCCGCGCGCTGCAATTTGTTTTTGGCTCGCTGACAGTGTTGTTTTTCCTGCTCGTCGCCGTGAAACTCACCGAAAATCCGGCGCTGGAACATTTCACCGGCTACGAAGGCATCATCTGCGGGCTTTCGGCAATTTACACCGGCCTGGCGCAGGTGCTGAATGAATTATATGGTCGCACCGTGCTGCCGCTCGGTTTGCCGAAATAATCGCGGTGCCGGTGGTTTGCCAATTCCAACTTTGCAAACGCACCGCAGCTGACTAGAATTCTGGTTCCTTTTGTATGGCATTGATTGTTCAAAAATACGGCGGCACCTCGGTCGGCAACACCGACCGCATCAAGAACGTCGCCAAACGCGTGGCCGAATATCGCAATCGCGGCGATCAGGTCGTCGTCGTCGTCTCGGCGATGAGCGGCGTCACCGACGGCTTGATCAAGCTCGCGAAAGACATCGCGCCGCTGCCGAGCGAACGCGAAATGGACATGCTCCTCGCCACCGGCGAACAGCAAACCATCGCGCTCACCGCAATTGCGCTGCACACAATCGGCGTGCCGGCGGTTTCCATGACCGGCGCGCAGGCAGGCATTGTCACCGACGGCGTTCATACCAAGGCGAAAATTCATAACATCACGCCGAAGCAGGTTCATGAGCATCTCGACGCCGGCAAAGTCGTCATCGTCGCCGGTTTCCAAGGCGAAACCGCCGCCGGCCAGATCACCACGCTCGGCCGTGGCGGTTCCGATTTGACGGCGATTGCGCTCGCCGCCGCGCTCAAGGCCGATCTTTGCCAGATTTACACGGACGTGGACGGCGTTTACACCACCGACCCGCGCATCGTGCCGAACGCGAAGAAGCTTTCGGAAATTTCCTATGACGAAATGCTCGAACTCGCCAGTCTCGGCGCGAAGGTGATGCAGAGCCGCTCGGTGGAATTTGCAAAAAAATTTGGAGTCGTATTCGAGGTCCGCTCCAGCCTCAATGACAACCCTGGAACTATTGTGAAAGAAGAAACCAAAAGCATGGAAGGCATCGTCGTGCGCGGCGTTGCGCTCGACAAAAATCAGGCCAAAGTCACGCTCGTCGGCGTGCCGGACAAACCCGGCGTGGCCGCGAAAATTTTCAAGGCGCTCGGCGACGCCACCGTGAACGTGGACATGATCATCCAAAACATCAGCCACGGCACCAGCTCGCCCGCCACCGACATTTCCTTCACCGCCGACAAGCCGGATTTGCTCAAGGCGCAGAAGGTGATTGACGGCTTGAAAACGGAAATTGGTTTCCGCGAAGTAATCACCGCCGAGAAAGTCGGCAAGCTCTCCATCGTCGGTGTGGGCATGAAGTCGCACACCGGTGTCGCCGGCAAACTGTTTGAGACGCTCGCCAAGGAAGGCATCAACATTGACATGATTTCCACCAGCGAAATCAAAATCTCCGTCGTCATTGATCTGGCGAAAGGCGAGCAGGCGGTGAAAGCCGTCCACGCGGCGTTCATCGGCTAAACTTGACCGCAGCCGTCGCCGCATATAATTTACCGGCATGAATCGCAACCTGAACCTGCTGCTTACGAACGCGCTGCTGACCAGCGCGGCAGTCGGGTTTTGATGCATTCACGAAATTTATCAAACCCACTGCCGGATGGCGGTGGGTTTTTTGTTTTAACCTGACCGCCGGATGGCAATAATTAGAAAGCCGAACCATGCAAAAAGATCCGTCGAAAAAATACCAGCCGTTCCAACACGCGCCGAAGTTGACCGACCGCCAGTGGCCGAGCCGCACGCTCACGCACGCGCCGCGCTGGTGCAGCGTGGATTTGCGCGACGGCAACCAGGCGCTCGCCGTGCCGATGAACGTGTCGCAGAAACTGGAACTATTCCAGACGCTCGTGAAAATCGGTTTCAAGGAAATCGAAGTCGGCTTTCCGTCGGCGTCGAACACGGAATTTGCCTTCAACCGCTTGCTCATCGAAAAAGGCCACGCGCCGGACGACGTGTGGTTGCAGGTGCTCGTGCAGGCGCGCGAGGATTTGATCGAGCGCACCGTCGAGTCGCTCATCGGCGCGAAGAAGGTCATCATCCACATGTATAATTCCACGTCACCGGCGCAGCGCCGCGTGGTGTTCGGCAAGTCGAAAGCGGAAATCAAAGCTATCGCCGTGAAAGGCGCGCAGATGATCAAAGACCGGCTCCACCGGCTCACCGGTGGTGGCACGGAAGTGATGCTGCAATATTCACCGGAAAGTTTTTCGGCGACGGAAGTGGAATACGCCAAGGAAGTTTCCGAGGCCGTCATGGACGTGTGGCAGCCGACGCCGCAGCACAAAATGATTTTGAATTTGCCGGACACGGTGGAAGTGGCGATGCCGAATGTCTATGCGGATCAAATCGAATGGATTTGCCGCAACATCAAGAACCGTGAATCGCTGATCATTAGTTTGCACGCGCACAACGACCGCAGCACCGGCGTGGCGGCGACCGAGCTTGGCATGTTGGCTGGCGCGGATCGAGTCGAGGGCACGCTGTTCGGCAACGGCGAACGCACCGGCAATTTGGACATCGTCACCGTGGCGTTGAATCTCTATATGCACGGCATTGATCCGAAATTGAATTTCTCGAATCTCCATCCGATCATTGATGTTTACGAGCGCTGCACCGGCATGACGGTTCCGGCGCGGCAGCCGTATGCCGGCGAATTGGTTTTCACCGCGTTCAGCGGCTCGCATCAGGACGCCATCAAAAAAGGTCTCGCCGAACGCGAAGCGGCTCCCGGCGCGCATTGGGACGTGCCGTATCTCACGATTGATCCGGCGGATATCGGCCGCGAATATCGCGAAGTCATCCGCGTCAATTCGCAGTCCGGCAAAGGCGGCGTCGCCTATTTGCTGGAGAGCGAATTTGGCATTGAATTGCCGAAAGATATGCAGCGCGAGTTCGGTCCGATTGCCAACGACGCGGTGGACCAGCTCGGCCGCGAAGTTAGCGGCTCGGAATTGAAGGCGATGTTTTGGAAGGAATATGTCGAGCGCAATGCGCCGTGGCAGTTGCAAGGTTTTGAAACCGAGAGCAAAAACGGCGTGGTGAAATGTCGGGCGAAATTGTTGCGCAACGGCAAACCGGTGGAATTTTCCGGTGAAGGCAACGGCCCGCTGGCCGCGCTGGTTCACGGTTTCACCACCGCCGGTGTTCCGCGTTTTGAAATTTCCAATTACAGTGAGCACGCGTTGAGCAGCGGTGAAACGGCGGCGGCGATTTCCTATATTCAAATCAAAACCGCCGACGGCAAAACGCGCTGGGGTGCGGGCGTGGACACCAACATCGAACTCGCATCCGTGCGCGCCGTGTTGAGCGCGCTGAACCGGCTGTAAGTTTTTGAACGCGATGAAATCCCGCTCGTCAAATCGGGACGAACTGTTAGTTTTTAACCGCAAATGAAACTTGTTTTATCCCTCGCCACCGGCGCGCTGCTGTTCGCCACCGGCGCTCTCTGTGCCGGCGTCCAACCGACCAACACGGTGGCGTCCAAGCCGGTTTATGTGCCGGACACGTCGCATCAGAACGAGCCGTTGCCGGATGGTTTAATCGTTTGGGATGCGTTGACCAAGTCAACGGAAGCCACCAACGGGCAGGATTTCGCGCGGTTCGTTTTCAACTTCACCAACATTGCCCAAATCATCAAGACCGCGCAGGCCACCAACGTCACCACGCTGACCAATTTCACCAGCGTCACCAATTCCGGTTTTTGGGCCAAGCTGTCCGGCAATAGCGTTACGCGTGTGGCGCACTTCAGTTACGCCACGAATGTGGTCATCGTCACCAATTCCATTACGCCGGTGCCGGTGACGATTCTTTCCGTGCATCCGTCGTGCGGTTGCACTACTGCGGAATTGCCGCCGGTGCCGTGGACGATTCCGTCTGGCACGAACGGGCAGATTAAAATCGCCGTCAACCTGCAAGGCAAGGCCGGCATGTTGTTCAAATCCGTCAACATCACCACCGACAAGGGCCGGAAAGACCTCATGCTGCGCATCAACATCCAGCCGCCGCCACCGCCCAAGCCCATGACCGAGGAAGAACGCGCCCACGGTATCGCCGTGGCGAAGATTGACCGGCAGGCGGTATTCAAAGGCGATTGCGCCAGTTGCCATGTCAAAAATATTCAAGGTAAATACGGCCAGCCGCTTTTCGCCGCGCTCTGCTCCGTCTGCCACGAGGCAAATCCTCGCGCCAGCATGGTGCCGGATTTGCACCAAATCAAAGACCAGACGAGCGAGGAATTCTGGCGCGCGTGGATTACCGCCGGCAAAGCCGGAACGCTCATGCCGGCATTTGCCACTTCCCAGGGCGGCCCGCTGAACGATTTGCAAATCGCCTCGCTTGCCGCGTTTCTCAACACCACCATCCCGCCGCACGCGGTGCCACCGGCGAAGTAATTTTTCCGCTTAATCATAATCGTAATCTTAATCCTAATCCCGCCGGGCAGATTAAGATTACGCTGATGATTAGGATTAGGACTTTGTTGAAGTCCGCTTGCGGTTTTTCCGCTGCCGGTTATCCTGTCAACCATGACAGCGAAATCGGTTGACGCAAATCCTCACGCCAAACTTTCCATCCTCGGCGAAAAAGTTTTGGCCGGCGGCCACGTCACTCGCGACGAAGCGACTTGGCTCTTCAATCTCGAAACGTCCGCCGACATTCTGGATTTGCTCTCGTGGGCGAACCGCATCCGCGAAAAATTCAAGGGCAACAAAATTCACCTCTGTTCCATCGTCAACGCCAAAGCCGGTGCGTGTTCGGAGAATTGCAGTTTCTGTTCGCAATCGGCGCATTACCAGACCGGCTCGCCGAAATATGGCTTTGTGGATCCCGAACCGGTGGCGGAAGCCGGCGAGGAAGCGAATAAAAATTCCGTCACCGCCGTTGGTCTGGTCGCCGCGTGGAAGGGCTTGAACGAAGGCCCGCTGCTCGACGAAATCTGCGACCGCGTTCGCGAGATGAAAGCCGCCGGCAAAACTCGCCCCGATGTCTCGCTCGGTATTATCAAAAGCCAGCGCATCGCCGACCGGCTCAAGGAAGCCGGCGTGGAATGCTACGGCCATAACCTCGAAAGCTCGCGCAATTTTTTCCCGCAGACTTGCACCACGCACACGTTCGACGACCGGTTGGAAACCATCGGCTATCTGAAAAAGGCCGGCATCAAGATTTGTTCCGGCGGCATCATCGGCATGGGCGAAACGCGCCAAGACCGCTGCGATTTGGTTTTTGAATTGAAGGCCATCGGCGCGAATGTGGTGCCGGTGAACATTCTCAACCCGATTCCTGGCACGCCGTTCGCCCAGAACGAACCGCTGCCGGTGATGGAAATTTTGAAAACCATCGCGTGCTTCCGATTTATTTTGCCGCGCCAGGAAATAATGATCGCCGGTGGCCGCACCGTGAACCTGCGCGACGCGCAAAGCATGATCTTCATGGCCGGCGCGAGCGCGCTGATGGTGGGTAATTATCTGACGACGCTAAATCAGCCGGTGGAAAAGGATTTGCAGATGCTCAAAGACCTCGGCCTCGATCCGAACTGGGACAACCACGATTTCAGCGATCAGGAAGAAACCGGTTGCAGCTGTTGAATTGGAAGCCAGACACCGGAAGCATACGGATTTAGCACAACCCCGAAACTTTCGGTTGTTTTTTGCCACCGCACTTGCTGGGTAACGTCGGCGCAGGGTTAATTATTCTTTACTGTCGGACCACCTTTGATAAGCTGGACGACCTTGTTCGCAAGGAAGAAACACATTTTTTGATTTATGGCCAAACTGTTCATCGAAGACATTGAGCTCAAGGGCAAACGCGCCCTCATCCGCGTGGATTTCAACGTGCCGCAGGATAAAGCCACCGGCGCCATCACCAACACCAAGCGCATCGAAGCCGCGCTCCCGACCATCAAATACGCGCTCGAAAAAGGTGCATCTGTGGTCCTGATGAGCCATCTCGGCCGGCCCGATGGCAAGCGCATCGAGAAATTTTCCCTCAAGCCCGTCGCGGACGCGCTCGCAAAGCTGCTCGGCAAGCCGGTGCAATTTCTAAACGACTGCGTTGGCGCGGATGTCGAAGCCGCCTGTGCGAAGGCGAAACCCGGCGACGTCATCCTGCTCGAAAATCTCCGCTTCCACATCGAGGAAGAGGGCAAGGTGAAACTCGAGGACGGCACCAAGCTGAAAGCCGATCCGGAAAAGGTGAAGGCCTTTCGCGCCAGCCTCACCAAACTCGGCGACGTTTACATCAATGACGCTTTCGGCACCGCCCATCGCGACCACAGCTCAATGACCGGCGTGCAACTGCCGCAGCGCGCCTGCGGTTATTTGATGAAGAAGGAACTCGACGCGTTCGGCGCGGTGCTCGACAACCCGAAGCGCCCGTTGCTCGCTATACTCGGCGGGGCAAAGGTCGCGGACAAAATCCAACTCATCAACAACCTGCTCGACAAGGCCGACGAAATCATCATCGGCGGCGGCATGGCGTTCACCTTCAAGAAGGTTCTCAACAACATGGCCATCGGCAATTCGCTTTACGACGCGGAAGGTGCCAAGCTTGTTCCCGAGTTGATGAAGAAAGCACAGGAAAAGGGCAAAAAAATAATCCTGCCGGTGGATTATGTTTGCGGCGACAAGTTCGCAGCGGACGCGCAAGTCAAGCTAGCGGACGACGCCTCCGGCATTGCCGACGGCTGGCTCGGCTTGGACGTGGGACCGAAGTCCACGGCCATTTTCCTCGACGCCATCAAGCGTGCCAAGACCATCATCTGGAACGGACCGGCCGGCGTGTTTGAATTTCCCGCGTTTGAGAAGGCCACCAAGGCCATGGCGGAAGCGATTGTCACGGCCACGCAAGCTGGCGCCACCACCGTCATCGGCGGCGGCGACACGGCGACGGCAGCCAAGAAATATGGCGCCGACAAGAAAGTGACACATACTTCGACCGGCGGCGGCGCGTCGCTGGAATTTCTCGAAGGCAAGGTGCTGCCCGGCGTGGCGGCGTTAAGCGAAAAAACGAGCTGCGGTTGCAGTTGCTCTCACTAATTTTTACTCTCAATTTAGAAAGATTTGAAATGAACAAAGAACGCAAACTAATTATTGCCGGTAACTGGAAGATGAACAAAACCGTCGCCGAAGCGCTCGCGCTCGTCGGCGATCTGAAACGCGAACTCGGCGGCGTCAAGGAAGTGGATATCGTCGTCGCGCCGCCTTACACGGCGTTGAGCGAAGTTTCCAAGTCCATTTTGGATTCCAACATCAAGCTCGCCGCGCAGAACATGAGCGAGAACAATTTCGGCGCTTATACCGGCGAAATTTGCGCGGGCATGTTGAAGGAATTTTCCGTGCGCTACGTCATTCTCGGCCACAGCGAACGCCGGCAGTATCAAAAGGAATCCGACGCGCTCATCTCCAAAAAAGCGGCGGCGGTTCACGCGGCATCGTTGAAGCCGATTGTCTGTGTCGGCGAAACCCTTGCCGAACGCGAAGGCGGTTTGATGGAAAAAGTTTTGGAAACGCAGGTGCGCGGCAGTCTGGCCGGCCTCACCAAGGAACAGTTGGCGGAAACCGTCGTTGCCTATGAACCCGTCTGGGCCATCGGCACCGGCAAAACCGCCACCACGCAACAGGCGCAGGACGCGCATAAGTTCATCCGGGGTGTGCTCGCCAAAATTTCCGATGAAGCCACCGCCCGAAAAATTCGCATCCAATACGGTGGCAGCGTCAAGCCCAACAACGCCAAGGAACTCATGAGCCAGCCCGATGTGGACGGCGCACTCGTCGGCGGGGCGGCGCTGGAAGCAAGAAGTTTTGCTGACATCATCAAGAATTCCATCTAAACTATATCCCTATGAATTTCATCGTTGGAATTTTTACGTTTATCCTGATTATCAACTGTCTGCTGCTGATTCTGCTCGTGCTGATTCAACTGCCGAAGAAAGACGCCGGTGCCGGCATGGCGTTTGGCGCGGGCACGGCGGACGCGCTGTTTGGTGCCGGTTCCGGCAACGCGCTGACCAAGATCACCAAATACGCGACGGTGGTTTTTCTGGTGCTGGCTTTGCTCTTGGGCTATTTGCAAGATCGGCTGCACCATGACAGCAGCGCGGCGGATTTCGCCCGGCAAGTCCAGCAGAAGCAATTGCAAACTCCGGTGGTCGCGCCGGCCCAACCGGCAAAATCACCGGTTCAACCACCGGCAGCACCGGCAAACAACTTTCTGACGACTCCACCGGCCGCCACCAACGCGGCCAAGTAACCGGTATTTTTCACTAATCGCGCCCGCAGGATTTTTCCTCCGGGCGCTGTTTTTTATTCACCACGCTTCCACCGGCCCGCGCGGCACCGGAATTTGCGACCGCGCCCCGGCTTCCGTTTCCGCGCGCATGAACGACGCCACCAGCGGCGCGGGCTGATAACGGATTTGCAGTTCGCCGTGCTCGTCCAGAAATTGCCGCCGCCAGCCAAGATAATTTTCCAGCACTTCGCAAAATTGCGCCCGCGTGGCGATGTGCACCACGCGCTTGTTGAATTCGTGGCACGGGCCGAACCGCTTGGCATACCACGGCGCGATTTTGCGGAACATCCGGCAGCCCAGTTCCTCGCCGAAAACTTCCACCATCAAATCCAGATGCCGGCACAACACGCGGACGCGCTCGGAAAAACTTTCCTCCGGTGGCAGTTGGCCGGTTTGCAGCAACGCCGCTGTCCGCTTGAAAATCCACGGATCATAAAAAGCACCGCGACCGATGCTCACGCCGGCGCAGCCGGTTTCGTCGAGCATTTTTTTCGCCGCCACCGGCGTCACCACGTCGCCGTTGCCGATGACGGGAAGGTTTTTCACCGCCGTCACCACCTGCCGGATGCCGGCCAGATTCACCGTGCCGCCGAAACCCTGTTCGCGCGTGCGGCCATGCACAAAAATTGCCGCCACGCCGGCTTCTGCCAGCGCGCGGGCCAGTTCCGGCGCAGTGATGTTTTGGTCGTCCCAGCCGAGCCGCATTTTGGCGGTGACGGGGATTTTCACCGCGTTCACCATGCCGCGAACAAGCGCGGCGGTTTTGTCGTGCTCGCGCATCATGGCGGAGCCGCCGCCGACGTTGCAGACTTTGCGGACGGGGCAGCCCATGTTGATGTCAATGGCCGCCACGCCGAGCGTTTCCAGAAATTGCGCGGCGTCGCGCATTTCCTCCGGCACGGAGCCGAACAGTTGCACCGCCAGCGGCGAATCCGCTGGGCGCGTTTCAATCAACTTGAACGCCTTCGCGCGTTTTTCCAGCAGCGAGCGCGCGTTCACCAAATCCGTGGTGCACAGGCCGACGCCACCGATTTCGCGCACGACGAGGCGGAAGGGCAGGTTGGTGTAACCCGCCAGTGGCGAGAGAAACAGGTTGGAGGCGAGCGTGAACGAACCGAGACGCATGCCGGTGATGGTAGCCAAATTCGCTCGTTGCGGAAGCGCTGTTTGCGTGATAATCTGACAAACAATAAAAATGGCCGACGACGACAAAAATTTAAAGAAAACCGGTGGGAACGAAAAGAAGCCGACGGGCGGCAATGGTTTCAACCGTAACCAGACCTTCACGTTGCTGGCTTGGATTGCCATCATTGCGCTGACTGTCGGGCTGTTCATGATGAGCAATCGCTACCGGACGCCGGCGGCGACGTTGACGCAGGCGGAGTTTTTGCAAAAGTTTCAAGCCAACCAGATTGCCCATGCTTCGATCAATCTGGGCAGCCAGTCTTCGTTGCTGACACCGGTGAGCGGTGAATATCTGGATACCACCGGCAAGGATGGCAAGCCGGTCAAGGTGCCGTTCGTCGCGCCCAATGTGTATCTCACCCAAAAAATGCTGGATCAGTTGCTGGTCTCCGACAAGATTGAAGCGGGGGCGCCGAATGCGTTGTTGATGAATGCCATCTGGGGCATCGCGCCGTTTCTCATTTTAGGCGTGGCATTCTGGTTCTTCTTTATCCGGCAAATCAAGATGGCGGGCAAGGGCGCGTTGAGCTTCGGCAAAAGCAAGGCGCGGATGCTCGCCAAAGACCGGAACAAAACCACCTTCAAGGATGTCGCTGGCGTGGACGAGGCGATTGAGGAAGTTTCCGAGCTCGTCGAGTTTTTGAAAGATCCGAAAAAATTCCAGCGCCTCGGCGGGCGCATTCCCAAAGGGGTTTTGATGGTTGGCGCGCCGGGCACCGGCAAAACGCTTTTGGCCAAAGCTATCGCCGGTGAAGCGGATGCGAGCTTCTTTAGCATCAGCGGTTCGGATTTTGTGGAAATGTTTGTCGGCGTCGGCGCGAGCCGCGTGCGCGATATGTTTGAGCAGGCGCGCAAGGCGACGCCGTGCCTGATTTTCATTGATGAAATTGACGCGGTCGGCCGTTCGCGCGGCCACGGCCTTGGCGGAGGCAACGATGAGCGTGAACAGACTTTGAACGCCTTGCTGGTGGAAATGGACGGCTTCGATACACAGGAAGGAATTATTATCATCGCGGCGACGAACCGGCCCGACGTCCTAGATCCGGCATTGTTGCGGCCCGGCCGGTTTGACCGGCAGGTGACGGTGAATTTGCCGGACGTGCGCGGCCGCGAGGCGATTTTGAAAGTTCATGCCAAGAACGTGAAACTGGCGGTCGATGTGGATTTGTCCGTCATCGCGCGCGGCACGCCCGGTTATTCCGGCGCGGAACTGGCCAATTTGTTGAACGAAGCCGCGCTGCTCGCGGCGCGCACCGGCAAAAAATCCGTCGAGATGAAAGAATTGGAAGAGGCGCGCGACAAGGTTCGCTGGGGCCGCGAACGCCGCAGTATGGCGATGAGCGATGAGGAAAAACGCGGCACCGCCTGGCACGAAGCCGGCCACGCGCTCGTCAATGTTTTGCTCAAGCACACGCATCCGCTGCACAAGGTCACCATCATTCCGCGTGGTCGCGCGCTGGGCGTCACTATGTCTTTGCCGAAGGAAGACGTGCTGAACATGCGGAAGAAGCAGGCGATTGACACGATTATCATGACGATGGCCGGGCGTATCGCCGAGGAATATGTTACCGATGACATTTCTAGCGGCGCGGCCAGCGATATCCAGCAGGCAACCGCATTGGCCAAGGCGATGGTGATGCATTGGGGCATGAGCGACAAACTCGGCAACGTGCTTTACGGCGAGGCGCAGGAATATGTTTTTCTCGGCCGTGACATGATGCGCACGAAGGATTACAGCGAGCAGACGGCGCAGGAAATTGACTCCGAGGTGAAGCGCATTGTGGACGGCGCGTTCCAAACCGCGAAGCAACTCATCGAGGTCAATCGCGCCAAGCTGGAAATGATTGCCAATGCGCTGCTCGAATACGAAACGCTCGACGGGGTGCAGGTCACAGAAATCGTCAACAGCGGCACGTTCACGCCGCCGCCCAAACCACCGGCGCATGTCGAACCGATGATCGGTGCGCCCGCAGGCACGCCGCTGCCGGAAAATCCGCCGAAGTCGGTGCCGCCAAAATTGCCCGGACTGGGAACGCCCGCGCCGGCTACGGCAGGTTGAGCAAGATTTAATTTACGGCGGTGGCGGGTTAAATCGCCGCTTTTCAGGAGGATTTTTCAATACTCTTCAAGTCCTCGGCGAGGAATTGCGCTACGTCCTTGAACCGCGCTTGGTTTTCCGCGTTCATTGCCATCAGCGTCTCGTGCGCTTCCAAACTCGTCCGCGCAATTTGCTCGTGCGTTGGGTGGATGGATTCTGGCGTGCTAGCTCGCACATCATCGGGCAATTTCAGCTGGCCGGTGGTGATTTTGAATAAGTGCGCCGCGCCCAGATTTTCCAGCAGTTCGCTGACGCGGGCGGTGGCATTGTGCAATTCAATGCCGCGATCTGCCGGCGCGCCGTGAGGGTTCAGCTTCATGCCGAAACCGGCCAACACGCCAAGAAATGTGCTGTCCATCAGCACACACTCGCTTAGATCAAGGATGAAATGGCCGTAGCCTTTTTGCGCCAGCTCATTGAGCAGCGTCTTGAAATCCGGGCTGGAGGCGAAATTCGCCCGACCGGAGATTTTGATGCAGGCAAAATTCCTGCCGACCAGCACTGACAATAAATTCACGGTTGGCATTATTTCCTTTTACAAAATTTTACGCGGCGGTGCCGGTGGCCACAATTTGCACCAGCGCCTGCTGTAATACAAGCGCTTCGTCCAATCCACTTGAAACGAGCCGCTGGTTGCAGCGTAGCAACACGTCCATCGCGCGAACCAATTCCGCTGATGAATATTTTTTGACCTGCGGCAGTGCTTTGTAAAGCACATACGGACTCAACGCCAGCGGATTGAACTTCTTTTCCACCGGCATCTTGTCAGCGGGCACACGCTCCAATTGCGCCTTGAAATGGTTGTAGTCGCCAGTGTCTTTCACCCAGCCTTCGCGCAGCATTTCCTTGAGCAGCAGCATGGCGCGCACCTTGCCGATAAGGCCGTAAAGCAGGCC
>Ga0208872_1001207_pt1 | contig 16346 bp, 18 predicted proteins | sample CryBogCBH12Aug08_FD_185508 | JGI IMG/M metagenome (GOLD analysis project Ga0208872, IMG submission 185508) | Freshwater microbial communities from Crystal Bog, Wisconsin, USA - CBH12Aug08 (SPAdes) | ecosystem: Environmental > Aquatic > Freshwater > Lake | place: Crystal Bog, Wisconsin, USA...
AGGCAATGCTGCAAGCACCTCTTTTGCAGATTTATTTTCATTTGGTGTATCTTTTAATAATTTCCCATCTTTTAGCATTACTGTTCTGCTGCTGAATACGGCTATATCAGGTTCATGGGTTACAAAAACAATTGTCTTTCCATGCTGCTGATTAACTTCCTGCATCAATTCCATAATTTGATAAGAAGTACGGCTGTCAAGATTTCCGGTAGCTTCATCAGCTAATATTAAAACAGGTTCATTTACCAAAGCACGTGCAATTGCCACCCGTTGCTGCTCTCCGCCAGACAGTTGATTGGGAGTATGATCAAGCCTGTCAGCTAGTTTTACAGATTCCAGTGCATGTATAGCCCGTTCTTTTCTTTCTTTTGCACCTATAGCAGTATTGTATAAAAGGGGCAATTCAACATTTTCCAATGCGGAGGTTCTCGCTAATAAGTTATAAGATTGGAAAACAAAACCAATCTTCAGGTTACGCAAATGTGCCAACTCATCTCTGGTCATTTTAGCAATATCTACTCCATCCAGTAAATAAATACCTGAACTGGGTTTATCCAGGCATCCCAGTATATTCAGTAAAGTGGTTTTTCCGGAACCACTGCTACCCATTATAGTCAGAAACTCTCCGGTATTTACATCAAAACTGATGCCTTTCAATGCATGTACACTTTCCGCTCCAATTGTAAAGTCTCTTTTAATATCTTTTATTTCCAATATCTTATCAGGCATATTCATCTAATTTTATAAAGAAGTTCTACTTAGGTTTCTTCCCTCCTCCCATTTTAGGCATAAAAGGGCTGGTGGTAACTCCGGTTGCCTTGATATCAGTTTTTGTCTGATTACTTAGGTTATCCACCACTTCATCAGTTGGTTTCAATCCTTTCAGTATCTGTACATTGGTATTGTCATTTAACCCAATTATTATTGCTTTCTGAATAATACTATCACTTTGCTTTACCCAGACAAAACTCATTTTAGGAATGATTGCACCTGTAGAATCAATTACTTTATTTTTAGAAGTATTGGATAAATTTTGCTGATGATGTGCCACATGAACTTTTGTAATCGAATCAATATTTAAGGCAATTAATTTAAATTGCTTTTCAAGGGTGGGATCCGGATTAAACTTAAGTGCTTTTTCAGAAATGATCATTGCATTGCTATCCTCCTTTGTATAGATAATGATATTGGCTGTCATTCCGGGCTTCAATTTCAATTGGCCATTGGGTGCTTTTATAATTGTGATATAAGTCACAACATTAGCAGTAACAGTAGGTTCTAAACGGATTTGTTGCACATTCCCGGTAAAGGTATTATCCGGATAAGCATCTACTGTAAAAACAGAACGTTGACCTGGTTGCACATTCCCAATATCTGCTTCATCAACAGCTGCTTCCACCTGCATGTTTGTAATATCTTTTGCTATCACAAAGAATGTTGGTGTGCTGAAACTACTGGCAACAGTTTGACCAATGTTAATATTTCGTTGCATGACCACACCATCAACCGGAGAATAAATATCGGTAAATGAGAGTGTCTTGATTGCTCCGTCCAGTTGTGCCTGTACACTTTGAACCATCGCTTTTGCACTATTATATTGGTACAAAGCAGATTCATAGTCCATTTTACTGATGGCACCTGTATTGTACAGAAGTGTTTGACGTTCAAAAGTACTTTTTTCAAAAATTAACTGGCTCTTTGCTACTGCAAGATTGGCCTGGTATAAGTGTACCTGAGCATTCAGTAATGATTTATCCAGCTGTGCAATAAGCTCCCCTTTCTTTACAATAGAATTAAAATCAGCAAACACGTATTTAATAGTGCCAGAAACCTGCGCGCCAACTGTTACTGTATCTACAGGTTGTATGGTTCCTGTTGCTGTAACACTTCTGGAAATATAGCCATACAGGGGTTTTTCTGTTTCCAGTACTATTTTCATCTCTTTTTTTCTAATGGCAAAATACCATATTACTACACCCGTTACGAGTACCAGAAATATGATCCCAAGTATCTTTATTGTTTTCAAAGTATATTATTTAAAGATGAACAGGAATTCCATAATAAAAATTATATATCCTTATATATAAAACACTACTATATTTAGCCGATATATAAGATTGAAGTGACTGTATGTATAAGTTTTTTTGTACCAGCAAATCAACCAGATTAACAGCACCAGCTTTTAATTCTTCCCTTGCAATACGGTAACTTTCTCTGGTAAATTGCAATTGTTCAAGAGAAGCATCATATTGTGCTTGTGCATTCAAAACATTTATATAGGCTTGTTCAATCAATTGAGACAAGACAGTTTTTGAATTCAATAATGTAATGTCTGCCTGGCGGATACCAATTTTTGCTTTTTCAACATTAGTACTGTTAACAGCTTTACTAAATATGGGAATGGATAGTGTGAGCCCTATCTGCTGGTAAAAATTATTATCCAGTTGCTTCGTATAATTTACAGATTGATTATCAGAATATCCTGAAGCGAGGCTTGCCCCGATACTAATTAAAGGCAAATAACCGGTTTGGGCTTTTACTAAATCCAGTGTAGAAATTTGCCTGTTCAGTTCACTGTTTTTTATTTCAGGTCGATTTTCTGAAGCTACTTGTATAACAGTATCCAAAGAAGGAAAAACTGCATTTGCAATCAGTGTATCCGGAACTGCAATATCAAATGCCAGGTTGGAAGGAAGTAAAAGTAATTGCTTCAGGTTCAGAATATTTTGACACTGTAAATTTTCAGCTGTAACCAGATTGTATTTATCAGTTGCCTTCTGTGCCTCTAGTTCTATCAGGCTTACTTTAGCAATACTTCCGGCATTAAATTGCTGCCGGCCAAGATTTAATTCCGAATCAGATGTATTTAACAGGTCTTTCTCATAGATAATGTTTTCTTTGGCCAGCAAAATGTTAAGGTATGCCTGTGTTATGAATAATGTATTATCATTCCCCTGCTGCAGGATATTGAGGTTTGCTGATTGTACCAATAATGTTTTTTGCCTGATATCATCTTTAAGATAGCCACCATTATATAAAGTAAAGGAGGAACTAATACTATAATTACTGGTAAAACTGGCCTCTGACTGTAATCCACCCACTACCGGGTTGGTATTATTACTATTGGTAACAGATTGTACCATGGTGCCTGTTACACCCGGCAAAACAGCAGATTTTGATAATACTAAACTCTGAGCTGCAGTTTCCTTGTTTAATCGTAAAGAATTCAATGCAAAATTATGCTTATCAGCATAATCCAGGCATTGCTGTAAATTCCACTTTACCACAGGTCTTTGATAGTTGCTATCCTGGCCAAACAACACAAGCTGGCTGCTGACAATTAAATATAAATAGATACTAAATGCTATTTTATATACCATATAAGGCTGAGGAATTTTAATTACATATTACTTAAATAGCTATAATTATTCCTGCATTACAAAGGTCCCGAACCTTAGGGTATATATATTACACAGTTAACCCAACCTGTTACAGAATTCACTGAATGGGATATATTAATTCAGGAAGGTTTTCGCATCACAAAATATAATTGAGCTTTTGCAACACGTTCATAACAGGGATTGCAATTGATAATGATCAGATAGCAGGCAAGTGAAGACAATTTCCAGTCTGTTTTAACATGTTGTCCGTCACAACGATACACCCGCTTGAAATTCAGGTTAAATGCCAGTTGCAAAGTACCACAGGTTTGAATAGCCCTGGTAAGTGATGCTTCTATTTCCATATCATCATCTATGTTAAGCATTTCCATTATTTCACTTACAAAATAATGCAGCCTTGCCTCAAAATACCATTTAAAATGATTGTATTCTTCTATTCCGTTATCTGGATGGTTTATTAATTGCAGCATAAAACATTTTTTTTAAGTTTACTACTACCCTGCTTATATACTGCTATTAAGAGTTAGAAACAACTGCGTCTTTCTCCAGAATTAGTTTCCGCTCCTGATATTCTTCAATAGTCAGATGCCCTGCTGCAAATTCTTTTTGTAAAATCTCCAGAGGAGAATTTTTTCTTTTTCTTTGCCCCGGAACATCATATGGCGTAAAAAATATCCAGAACAGGAGGATCATCCAGATAATCCACCAGATCAGATGCATGCCACCAAAAAAATAATCATTATATGTCATCATTTTTATTTTAGTACTTGTACAGAAAAAATACATTGTTGCTTACTGTTGCAAATGTGCTCTTAAAAACCAGGCCATGTGTTCATGTTTTTCCATCAATCCGGTAATAAAATCACCTGAGCCGAAGTCCTGGTATTCATTTACAAAACGATGAATATTTTCCCTGAGTTTTACAATTATACTTTCATGATCTTCCAATAATTCTGTTATAAATCCTTCACTGTCATTTTTTTCCCGGTTCATTTCAGTCAGCTGAGTTAATCTTAAAAATGAAGCCAGTGTAGCCGGTGCATAGTGTCCTATAGAACGGATACGTTCTGCTATACTATCAATAAAAACATCCAGCTGTTCAAACTGAACTTCAAAAAACTTGTGCTTGTCATAGAAATCAGCTCCTTCTATATTCCAATGCGCATTCCTGGTTTTAGTAAACAATATATACTCATCTGCCAGTATTTTTGATAATTCATTGGCCACCATATGGCTATTGTTGTCTGTAATTCCAATATTTGTTTTCATAATTGTTGTTTTATTTTTTTTATTACTCAGTTCATTGAATTGGCAGCGATATTTGCTGCATTCCTGATAGCTGTTTCCATCATTCTGGAAGGGATTATGTTTTCACATTCATTCGTTCCGGCTCCAGCATATATGTTGCAGAATCATTCACTTCACTTAGTAGTGTATTTTCACTTTTGGATGATTCTTTCCAGTTATTATCGCCTGACTTTACAAAGACTTCAACAGACAAACCATATACATCCATAAAATGTTGCTTTAATTCACCTACGGACATTTCAGGGAGTATGGTAATAAAACCGGAATTGTGTATAGTCCTGCAATCACCTATAGTTTTCGAATTCTTTACAATTCTATTAACCGGGGCCCCTCCTTTTGTATTGGGTTTAGCTAAAAAATTTATATTCAAATCAGGAAATACAGCCCTGAATTCTTGCTGTACCGCAAATATTTTCCTGTAATTGTTAATAATTATTTTCATGGCAGTGTTTTAGGTTTGTTTCAGTTAAACTTTACAGAAGTTTTACATGCAATAAAACTATTCAGGCACAAAGGTCATAATCAATGCATTAAAAATATTATACCCATATTAATAAATGTTACATACTTCCCACAAAATGCACCGTGCTATATTTTTATAAATACAGCTGATAAAAGAACAAAAAAAACCGCTTTGTAAATAAATTGCAAAACGGGTTTGGCTTCCTGGTTTTTATAGAAATCTGTTTTTATTTATTATCGGGATTTGATTTTAATCCCCAAACTTCCACATGGGCTTTAACATCTTTATAATTGGGAAGTGTTCTGTATTTGAATACTATTTTTTTAACGGTGCGTTCCCCTCCGTTTAAATCAATTACCCTGCTTTCACCAGGTGCTTCAAAAGACATTCTGAATTGTACAACCTGCTTATCTCCACTCCTGAAATATATCTCCAGGTTTTCCAAATCAATTGGTGCGTCTGTTACTTTAAATTTAATAGATACAAATCGGTTAGAACCCAATATCAGAATTTCATCATGATCATTTTTAAAACTAACTGTAGTGTTTCCTATTTTGTGCCATCCATTTTTATCATTCAGCACAACTGCTGGAATTTGTGCAGTTGCTTTTTCAATAATTCCTGCTGATACAAGCATGAGTAATAGTAATAACTTTTTCATTTTTTTGTTTTTATAGTTAAAGAAAATTTTAGTTTATTGTTAATTTGATATTATATCTATAATTACAGTTCTGTTATAAAAACGACCTTCGGGCAGTCTATTGTCATAAGGTGCTTTATCCGGTGTATTGCCAAATCCATATGTTTCAAATTTTACAGTTTTTTTCCCTGTTCTAAGCAATGCCTTTTCTAAAATCTTTTTTGTTCCTTCAGCCCTTTCCACAGATAAATTATAATTATATTTATCATCCCCCTTATTATCAGTATAACCCAGTATAAAAACTTTTCCGTTATCCGGTATTAGTGGCACTACAATTTCACTTAGAAAGTTCTCATAGAAGCCAATTGTCTTAGGGAATTTAGAATCAAATAAAATACTATATCTTAAAACTTGCTGTTTAGGATTGTCGACTGTCATTAAACTTACAAAACAGTTTTTTGTAATAATTTTCCCATTTTTGGTATTTCCTGTCATAACGATAGAATAATTACCCTGCTGATTACTACCTAAAAGTGATTTCCCCAAAACAGAGGCATAATCGTGTTTATATGGCCCAAATTTCCTAATTAAGTTTTGATCATCAGTTACAGTTACATTCCATGAATCCAGAAGATCACTAGCCCCTGATACAATAAATATAACATTACTGTCAAATGGATCCTCCTGCCCTGCACTAATCTGCACCGGACGTAAAAATTCAAAATTTTTACCGCCTACCTGTACCAATAAATCCGAAGATGTGCTGCTTATTTCAACTCTTCTTCCATCTTCTTTTAATTGTACCAATTCTATATTTGCAAAAGGTTTTGCAAAAGATATAATAGCGTTGTGTTTTCCTCTGGTAACAATCCTGAAAGCCTTTATATCAAAAACTGAAACTAAATAGTTCTTTATTTTTTCAGCCATTATTTCTCCTTCAGCCTGACTCTTATTTGAAAATCCAACTAATAAAATGGTGTTGTGTATGTTTACCCTTAAACGATCTCCCAATATATTCAGGATATTATAGTACACATTTAATTGCCTTTCAGATCTTTCATTAATTAAATTTCCGGGCTGATTTTTCTGTAATTGCTGTTCTGTGAAAGTTGTAGCTCTGGAATGATTAAATTGTATATATCTAAGAGGAATATCTGTACTCCGAAGATCAAAAAATATTGAATTCCCGAGTGGTAATATTTCACTGATTTGTCTATTAAAGGGTATTACTTTAGGTGACCTGACTGAAAATTGAATTTCTTTCAAGTGAACATCCGCTAAAAAAATTGGGTGGACAATACTTGTATCTTCATATATTCCATTAAATACATTTTCAAGCTTAACGAAGTCACTCTTCCTTATAGTTACTTTATGTTGAAATGAGATTAATTCATTAAATTTCAAGGTACTATCATTCATTAAAGAAACAGGAAAAGAAAATAATGATAAGTATATTTCATAGAAATTATTGAAATAACAAATTGTATTTACACTGTTTGTACAATTAAAGCAACTGTGATATACTTTATTTATAGCCTGAACCTGTGTAGCAGATACAGAAATATTTAGAAGAAAAATTAACCGGAATAAATTTATTGTTCTAAAAATCATTTTTCAAAATTCCAATTTTATTATAGTTATATTTTATATTAATAAACATAACATTTACATATTTACCATTTTATTTTTCGATTTAACAATTTAAAGGAAAGCTGACATCAGTTTAATTATATTTCAATCCGAAGAACTTACATCTTTCACAGGTTATTAATCCATGGACTTTTAATGAAGTAAATTACATTTCATGAAAAAGAATAACAGAGGGTTTACAAATAAAATACTGGAAGAATTTGGCGATCAGTCTTTATTCTTTATGTCATTCCTGCGAAATACTTTCAAAAGTAATTTTGAATGGAATGAGCTCATCAGGCAATGTTATCTGACAGGTGTAAAATCATTAAATATTGTTATTTTAACCGGTTTTGTTTTAGGATTTGTGATCACTTTACAGTTTCAACCAACCTTAAATTTTTTTGGAGCTTCAGGGTATGTTCCCAATATGGTTGCGGTATCGATAGTAAGAGAAATTAGCCCTGTTATCATTTCACTGATTTGTGCAGGAAAAATTTCATCCGGGATAGCAGCAGAGCTGGGTAGTATGAAAGTAACCGAGCAAATAGCTGCAATGGATGTATCCGGTGCTAATCCAAATCAATACCTGGTTGTAACAAGAATTATTGCGTGTACGATAATGGTACCCATCCTGGTACTGTTTGCAGATATCTGTGCTTTTTTGGGTGGTTATTTCGGTATGAATATTTCAGGAAATATGACTGGCACACTTTATTTTAATAAAACATTTGAAACACTTGTATTTTCTGATTTATTTCCTGCACTGGCCAAAACTATATTCTTTGGATTTATTATAGGATTCCAGGGTTGCTACAAAGGTTTCCATGCAAATATGGGTACAGAAAGTGTTGGTAAAGCAGCTAATGCTGCAGTCGTTGCTGCGTCGGTATGGATTATAATAGCAGATGCACTGGCTGTTCAGCTAACCAGTATTTTTATTTATAACCAATAACTATGAACCAGTTAATACAAATAGAAAATCTAAAACTTTCCTTTAAAGGCAATCCTGTTTTAAAAGGGATTACCCTAAACGTGAATAAAGGCGAAAATCTGGTGGTAATAGGAAAAAGTGGTGGTGGAAAAAGTGTTATGATCCAATGTATTGTGGGATTGCTTACTCCCGATGAAGGAAGCGTAAAAGTATTTGACAAAGAGGTAAGCAATTTAAATGAGGAGGAACTAAAAAACCTGAGGATCAGGATTGGATTTCTATTTCAGCAGGCAGCCTTATATGATTCTATGACAATCCGGGAAAACCTTTCTTTCCCCTTAACAAGGGTTTTAAGAATCAAAAACCAGAAAGAAATAACCCGCCGTTCTGAAGAGGCACTGGATGCAGTAGGGCTCTCAGATGCTATGAACAAAATGCCGTCTGACCTGTCAGGTGGCCAGCGTAAAAGAATGGGTATTGCAAGAACCTTAATTGTGAACCCTGAAATTATACTTTATGATGAACCTACAACAGGCCTGGACACCATCACTTCAAAAGAAATCAGTCAGCTTATTCTGGATGTAAGGGATCAATATAAATCAACTGCCATTATTATTACACATGATATGTCCTGTGCTAAAATTACTGCAGACAGAATTGTGGTATTGAATGAGGGCAAATTGATTGCAGCAGGTTCCTATGGAGCATTGAATAATGCTGAAAACCCATTCATCAGTTCATTTTTTAAATACTAATCCATGCAAATACAATCCTCTCAGAAAATAAAGACAAGTATTTTTGTTATAACCGGGTTAGCCATTTTATTACTGTTAATATTCTTTATTGGCAATCAGAAAAACCTGTTTCGGAATGCTATCCTGTTGCATATTAATTACCGGACAGTAGCAGGTTTGCAGGAAGGTAATTATGTTCGTTTTGCGGGTATTAATGTAGGATCAGTGGAATATATAGAGATCATTAATGACACAACTGTAATGGTTACTATCTCTGTACAGAAAAAATTAATGCGCTTTATAAGAACAGACAGCCGTGCCAGTATTGCAAACGTAGGTTTACTGGGTGACAAACTGATTCAACTTTCATCCGGCAGCTTTAATTCCCCTTTAATTAAGGAAAATGGCGAACTGATTGCGATTAACCCATTTGATATGGATAAAATAATGGCAAAAGTGGAAAATGCTGCCATAAAGATTGAACGCATCATCAGTAATGTAGATACACTTTCCGGTAATCTTTCCATAATATTTGGAAAAATAAATAATGGTAATGGTACTTTAAGCCGGTTGCTGAATAATAATAAATTGTCCAGCGAGCTGGAAGAAACCATCAGTTCAGCAAAAATTACAGTTAAAAACCTGGACCTGGCCGCAGGAGGCGTACATGACAATATGGAAGCGGTAAAACATAACTTTTTAATCAGGGGTTATTTTAAAGGTATTGAGAAAAAAAGAATCAATGATTCCTTACACAAAGCAAGGACAAAATACAACCCGATTAAAGAAAAAAAATAGCTACAGACGAACACCCTTCAGGAGCGTAATTATGGTTAACCCCTTAAACCTATGAAAAATATTGTATGGATATCTCCATTATTACTGTTGCTTCTATTAAATCTTTGTGTCACCCCAATTACAGCGCAGGATTCTACCCTAGTTACTGACAGCACACCGCTTTCATCAAAACAGGCTGCTCTTTCTTATCTGAATAAAATAAAGTTTTTAGCTCCCTGTAAAGAATGGCCCAATATTGTACCCCGGTTGTTTTTAGAAAATATCCGCCTGAATATTGTATTCCCCTTAAAATTCTATGAAGGGCAGAGTACTAATTTTTGCAGTTATGCAGCGTTAACTTTTTTACTCATCAATGACAACCCCCTGGGGTATGCAAAATTAATGATCGGATTGTATAAAAATGGTACTGCTACGTATACAAAAACAAGGTTTCATCCGTCGAAAGCAGTTAAAAAAGCGGCCGGCACTTTAAAATACAAAGGGGTATTAGATATCAGGCCGGCAGATCAGATGTGGTTTTTATGCCTTGCCAATCATTTTAAAGGATACCTGAATGTATTTGTCAAACATTATAAACCAGGGGATGAAGATAATTTCTGGGCTGCCACCAATTATGCGAAATTCAACAGAATGATTAAATTATTATTACAATACCAGGTGGAATCTGCTGGTTCGGATTTACTCAGGCCCATGATTAGAAACTTATACACTTATATTAAAAGCAGATTGGATAGCGGCACTGTAATATTATATGTAAATAATAAACTACTGCATCGTACCAGACATGCATTTATAAATTTAGCAGCCCCCTCTCATTTTATCATTGTTAAAAATATCAGGGAAAATGAAGGCATCATCACCTTAACTTATTGGGATTATGGCATCTATTCTCAACAGGAATTACCCATTACCATTTTTAAAAAAATAATTTATGGGGTTAGTTATTGTACCAAAAAAAAGAACTGAAAAATTGACTATCTGGAAATACTTTTTTATAATATTGCTATTAAGCAGTTGCGGCATCAATAAAAATGTCCCTGTTAAATATTATACTGATAACAGGCAAACCCTGGATAGTATACAACAATTGTTTCTTAAAATAAGTGTACCCCAAAAATTTTCCATTGGCTTTATAGATAACAGGTTTAATTGTATTTCAATAGAACTGATTACAGATTCACTGAAATATCTGTACAATTTCAATACGGGTGAATCCAGGATTACCGATACTTTGACCAGATTCCACATAGATGGAACCGGCCTGTTAAATCTGATGCGCTTAATGAAAAGCATTGAATGTATCTGGATTTCAAATATTGACTATTATGAATCAGAAAAAAAGAATACCCTGACCTCCTTTTCTATAAAACCAAAAAGGTCTAAAAGCTTTTTCCTGGCAAACAGGTATTATATTTTGCTATATTTCCCGGTTATTCAAAACTATAAAAAGAACAGGCTTTTAGGAAATAATAAGATTATGAAAATTAATGCCAGGGTTGCCTATACTATTTCTGCAGCTTTCAGGTAATAGCCAATGCATTCATGCTGGTTTTCCTAAATTGTATTCTTTCCTTTGGCAGCAAATACGTGAATAATACAAACCTTATCCGAACTTCTGTAATGGTATTTTTTATATGCAATTTACCTTTAACTATAAAACCAGTGTACTCCAGTTTCGGAGCCATTTTTGTTTTATCTATAAATTTTTTGTATGAAAAAATATTTTTCTGTATTTCTTTTAATGGCAGGCATGCTGACTGTTTTTTCTTTATCAGCTAAAGCACAAAGAGCATATGTGGATGTGCGACCTCAGGTTTCTGTGCACATGAGAACTGAAGCTCCTTCACATGCACATATTTTAGTTTCTGATGAATGGGTATTCCGCGGAGGCAGGTATGAAAATGTACCTGAACATTGGGAAGTACCACCAAGAGGCCACAAACATTGGGTGTCAGGCCAATGGAGACATCAGGAAGGGCATGGTCATTACTGGACAGCCGGTCATTGGAGATAACTTTTAAGAAACAACATTAAGGTTCTGCTAACAGCGGAACCTTTTTTTATGGAGTAGCTGGTGATAAAAGGGTTTTATCATATGTGGATATTGCAACTATTATTCCTGTAAGTGTAAGATTCAGGAACCTTAAAGGAATCAACTTTACAGTATAAAATTTAATATTAATTTATATGAAAAATAAACTATTGGGTATTTTCCTATGCATTTTCCTTTCCATGCTATCTATAAATGGCAACGCCCAGTTTTCAATCTCAGCCGGAATTTCAATTCGTACAGCACCACCCATGATGCCGGATTATTTACAACCACCTTGTCCGGTAGACGGTTATTTATGGACACCCGGTTATTGGGCGTATGATCCAATTTCTGGGTATTATTGGGTACCGGGTGTCTGGCAAAGCCCACCCTATCCCAATAATTACTGGACACCAGGCTACTGGGGCTATACCGGAGGTTTTTATGGATGGAACCAGGGATACTGGGGTTTATCCATAGGATATTATGGTGGTATTAACTATGGTCATGGATACAGTGGTTTTGGCTATAACGGTGGTGAATGGCGCAGAGGCGTTTTTAATTATAATACCGCTGTTGTAAATGTAAACAGAACGGTAGTGCACAATACTTATATTAATAATACGGTTATTAATAATTATGGCCGGAATAACCGGTCTAGTTTTAATGGTTCCGGCGGGGTAAACAGAAAACCTGACAGCCATGAATTGGCAGTAATGCACCAACAACATTTTCAGCCATCCGGCGCCCAGGTGAATCATAATCAGGCAGCCAGCCGTGACCACAATCAGTTTGCATCTGCTAATGGTGGTCATCCTGCAGTTACTTCCATGAATAAAATAGGTGGAGATCATTTTAATTCAAAAGGAATACATGCAGCTACTCCCCCTTCATCCGGTCATTCCGGAATAGCAGCAACCAATCATCCTGTGGCACCCTATAATTATTCACCGGTTCACAGCAGTGTGAATCATACAGAAGTGCCGGTAAATATTAACCATCCGGAAACACATCAGAATAATCCAGGTAATACACATCCAGGCAATACTGTAAATCATACCAATTATCCGCCAGTTGCTCATCCAAGTCAAACATCCCCAAATACCTATCATCCTGTATCCACTCAGCAGGTTCATAATAACCCGCAGCCTAATCATGCTCCACCGGCTCAGCATAATCAGCCAGCTCAGCAAAATCATGCTCCGCAGCAGGTTCACAATAACCCGCAGCCCAATCATGCCCCACCGGCTCAGCATAATCAACCGCCTCAGCATAAAGAAGAAGGAAATGGAGCCCATCATTAACTATTAATAAGAAATAAAAATGAACAATGTTTTAGCTATCAGCTATTCCAATATGCCGCTGCTTAGTACCCATCAGCAAAAATTTATTTCTTTGAAAGGCACTGCCACCTCCCCCATGCCTGCTGCAGAAAAAAAGCCTTCCATACTTTTTATCACGTCTTTTCCTCCAAGGGAATGTGGAATTGCCACTTATTCTCAGGACCTGATAGAAGCGCTAAACAAAAAATTTAATCAATCATTCAGCTTTAAAATATGCGCTCTGGAATCCAGCAATGAAAAGCATGTTTATAATGAACACTTAGCGTATACACTGGATACTGATAAACCCAATTCTTTTATCAGGCTGGCAAAATCCATTAATGAGAATGATGAAATAGACATGATCATGATCCAGCATGAATTTGGTTTCTTTGATAAAAAAGAAGATAAATTTCAGTATTTTTTAAATGCACTGAGAAAGCCCATAGTGCTGGTATTTCATACCGTGCTGCCACAACCTGGTCTAGCACTGAGAACAGTTACCCGTAAAATTGCCAATGCGGTTACTTCCATCATTGTGATGACAAAATCAGCCGCCAATATTTTAATAAAAGAATATGAAATCCTGAAGGATAAAATTACCGTGATACCGCATGGTACACACCTGGTGCATCATTCAAATAAAATAATACTGAAAGAAAAAAAGAATTTAACAGGAAAGAAAATACTGTCCACATTTGGCTTATTGAGTTCAGGTAAAAATATTGAAACAACTTTAGATGCATTGCCTGCTATTATTAAAATTCATCCGGATGTTCTATTTCTGATTATTGGCAAAACACATCCATCCGTTCTAAAACAGGAAGGGGAAAAATACCGTAATTTTTTAAAAACAAAAGTAGAAACACTGGGCCTGCAGCAACAGGTGCAATTTATCAATCATTTTCTGCCATTGCCCGAATTATTGGAATACCTGCAGCTGAGTGATCTTTATTTGTTCACTTCCAACGATCATAACCAGGCAGTTAGTGGTACTTTTTCCTATGCCATCAGTTGTGGTTGTCCGGTAATATCCACTCCCATTCCGCATGCACTGGAAGTATTGCAAAATGAAGTCGGAATTATTATCGGTTTTGAAAATCCAGCACAATTAGGAGATGCGGTTATTAATTTATTAAATGATGATGACCTTCGCAATAAAATCAGTTTTAACAGTTTGCAGAAAATGGCTTCCACTTCCTGGGAAAATGCTGCTATTGCACATGCAAACCTGTTCCGGAGAATGGATATAAACCATTCTTCCCTTAAATTTTCTTTACCGGCTGTTAATCTTAACCATACTAAAGCGATAACCACACCCTTTGGAATGATCCAGTTTGCTAAAATTAATCATGCTGATATTGAATCAGGATACACGCTGGATGATAATGCAAGGGCCATGATAGCAATGTGCAAGTATTATAAACTTACTAAAGACAATGACACTATACCATACATTACCATCTATTTGAATTTTATAAAATTTTGCCAGCAGGACAATGGCCGTTTTTTGAATTATGTAGATGAACATAAGCAATTTACGGAACAAAATTTCCAGACCAATCTGGAAGATGCTAATGGCAGAGCCATCTGGGCACTCGGTTATTTAGTGTCTATGAAAAACCTGTTACCTGCAATTTTAGTGGATGAAGCAGAATTGATATTGAATACAGCGGTCCATAATATGAATCAGATACATAGCACCAGGGCAATGGCGTTTATTATAAAAGGATTGTATTATAGTGGCCAAAAATCCTTTTCTGTTCACCATCAACTATTCATCACAGAATTAGCCAACAGGTTGGTACAGATGTACCGCCACGAAGCTACAGAGGATTGGAAGTGGTATGAAAATTATCTGACCTATGCTAACAGCCTTTTGCCCGAAGCTATGTTATGTGCCTGGCTGGCAACCGGCAATGTAATCTATAAGAATATTGCTCAGTCCTCATTTGACTTTCTGCTCTCAAAAACATACCGGGGCAACAGGATTAATGTGATTTCCAATAAGACCTGGTTATATAAAGGAATAACATATGTGCATTCAGACAAAGGAGGAGAACAGCCTATAGATGTTGCCTATACCATACTCGCGCTCAGTAAATTTCAGGAAGCTTTTCCATTCAAAGGATATAAAAAGAAAATGGAAATCGCTTTTAACTGGTTTCTAGGGGCTAATCACCTGCATCAGATTATTTATAATCCATGTACGGGTGGATGTTACGACGGACTGGAAGAAAATTGTGTAAACCTGAACCAGGGAGCAGAATCAACTGTCAGTTACTTCATGGCCAGACTAACCATGGAAAAATATAAAAATGAATAACCTGATGCCAAAATCAGTGGCTGTAATTGTGGCACACCCTGATGATGAATCACTTTGGGCCGGAGGCACCATACTCCAGCATCCTTCCTGGGAATGGTTTATAGTAAGCCTTTGCCGGGGCAGTGATCCTGACCGTGCCCCAAAATTCTATCAGACTTTAAAAATTCTTGAGGCGAATGGAACGATGGGTGACCTTGATGACGGACCTGAACAATTGCCCCTGCAGGAAAATGAAGTGGAAGATGCTATTCTCAATCTAATGCCTCCCATACATTTCGATATCATTATTACACATAATCCTTCAGGTGAATATACCAGGCATCTCAGGCATGAAGAAATCAGCCGGGCCGTGATACTATTATGGAATGACGGTAAATTATCTGCTGATGAACTCTGGACATTTGGTTATGAAGATGACCATAAAAAACATTTACCTATACCAGTTTTAAATGCAACTATGCAGGTGGAACTCAATCGTGAAATCTGGATTCAAAAATATCGTCTCATTACACAGACTTATGGTTATAGCAAAGAAAGTTGGGAGGCAAATACCTGTCCGGAAGCAGAAGCTTTCTGGAGATTTACAAATCCGGAGGATGCAGTGAAATGGTTGAACGCTGGAGGTATTATAGGGTAAAAATAAAACAGATCAGCTTTGAAAAAAACAAACAATTATGAAAGTTTTGGTATTATACGATTATCCTCCATCACCCGGCGGATTGGCTACTCAGGGAGATCTTTTATACAAGGGCCTTCTGG
>Ga0208872_1001209_pt1 | contig 16323 bp, 18 predicted proteins | sample CryBogCBH12Aug08_FD_185508 | JGI IMG/M metagenome (GOLD analysis project Ga0208872, IMG submission 185508) | Freshwater microbial communities from Crystal Bog, Wisconsin, USA - CBH12Aug08 (SPAdes) | ecosystem: Environmental > Aquatic > Freshwater > Lake | place: Crystal Bog, Wisconsin, USA...
ACTGGTTGGGTGTATGGCGATTTTTAGATTAGAGGCGAAGATTATCGGTCGTGAGAATCGTGGCCGCTCGGTTATCGCCGCTGCCGCTTACCGGGCCGGAACGAAGCTCTACGATGAGCTTCGGGAAAAGATACACGATTACGCCCGCCGTGCAAAGGGCGTCATCGAATCAGTCATCCTCGCGCCGGAAGGCGCTCCGGCCTGGGCCACCGATTCCGGGAAACTCTGGAATTTCGTGGAAGCATGTGAACACAGAAAAGATAGTCAACTGGCGCGCGAATTTATTTTGTCGCTTCCGCGCGAGTTGTCCACCGAGGATCAACTCAGGACGGCAGTGGATTGGGCGAACAAGGAACTCGTCCCGTCCGGCATGGTTGTCGAACTCTCTCTCCACCATACCCGCGCGGGCAACCCTCATGCACATCTCTTATGCACAATGCGGAAAATTGACGGCGAAAAATTCAGCGCAAAGAAACCGAGGGAATGGAATGACCGGTCGGTTTTGAAGGCGCAGCGGAAATCTTGGGCCGACGCCGTCAATGCCGCCTTGGAAAAAGCCGGACGCCCGGAGAGGGTGGATCACAGATCGCTTAAAGACCAAGGACTCTCAAAAATTCCTGAGCCGAAAATTGGTGTCGCCGCCACCGCCATGAAGCGCCGTGGCCTCGTCGCGGACACCTTGCGGCACCAGCTTGTCCGGCAGGTGAAATTCATGAACGCCATCCGCCCGATGATGAAAGCCATAAAAGAGCACGGCGAAATTTATCAGGTCGGCGTCGGAAAAGCGTGGTGGCAAAAATCAATCAGCTTCATGGCTCGCATCCGTGAACAAGCGGACAAGGTCGTGAGCAAAACCTGGTGGAATCGCCCGGACACCCGGCAACACAACAACGGGAAAGACGGGCCGCAACTGGGAAGGTGAAAAAAATATGAAAATACCAAATGAAATAAAAACACAAGCAATGGACGCAATCAACAACGTGAACACGGTCACACAAATTGGAATGCTCAAGACGCTGGGCGCGATTGCGGTTTATTCCGCCCTGATTCACGAGCGAGATCACGCGGCAAGAAACCGTGCGCCCAAACCCCGGAAAGATGCCGTAGGGAGGAATGTATGAGCGACCCACTGGCAAAATATCGCAGCAAGGCGGCAAGCCCGCCGGTGTCATTTGAAATGCCCGAAGGCCCGGAGGTGTATGCCGCCTTTGCCACCAAAGACCGGGTGGAGCGGTTAAAAATCAAAGGTGCCAATCAACCGACCCGCGCACCAGGCTACAACAACCTTATGGAAATTATTTATGACGGCAGCATCGGCACAAATTTTGTGCTCTCGTTTAGCTGGCTCATGGTGCTGGTGCGCGGGAAAAATTTGCAGCCGGTCATCATGGCATTGCTCGCGAGCACGGCCGATTACATCCAGGAATTTGACCCCGATCTTTGGGACAAACCGACGGATGAAAAAAAACCATTCATCGAGTCCATCGAGATCGTGGTCCACGAAAAGCAGATGGAAATTGCCAAAGTCGAACGGCCAAGCCTGTAAAGGCGGCAAATTTGCCCGCTGGTAGTGGCAAAGACACCAGCGGGCTACCCACCTACCAGAAAAAATTATCAATGCTGTATGACGTGCCAATGCGCTTTTAACGCGGTAGCGATTCCCGATGCCAAAAATATCACGACTCTTAAAAATATTTAACCTCCAAACAAATAACTCCTAACAAAAAAATATATGGCCCAACAACAACAACAAAATCAAAAGAACTCCTTCGCTGAAAATTACCGAATTGCACAAGTAGCTATGGAATATCCGGCTATTACCGTTCTGCCTTACCTGTGCAAAAATTTGGGATACCGGCTTATGTCCCCACTCCGGTTGCTGGCCTTGACGGTTTTTTTGGTGGTGGTGTCAACGCTGGCAATTCCTGGCAGCAACGCCACCACCAACCCAAGGTTTCTACTCTATTTCGCGCTGGTTTCGTTCGTCCTTGGGATTATTGCCCGGATAAAAGCCTGGTGGAGTCTAAATCGAGGTGTCCGGCAACACTCCTATTACATTGGCGACGCACGGTGCCTTAGATTTTCTTGGGTGCCGGATTTTTTCCGCCGGCATCGGCGGGCGGAAAAAATCCTAAATCCGGCGATCTGTCTGGGTGCGGGTATGGCTTTCTATCCGATTTCGCACGCATTGTCAGCATGGCTTTTCCTAAGCGCGGTATCCATCCGGTATGTTGAATATGCAATTCAATTAAAATTTTTGAATTCAGACCTAGATACCCTGGATTCGATGATAACTGCGGAGCGTCAAGGGCAGGTAATCGAGCAATTCCAGAACCCCAGCGGCGTCTGGCAGAAGCCACCGTCCGCTGGTGTAAACACAGGAATTGGACCGGACATCGAGGGGCAGGTTTCGCATAAACCAAAACACAACCCAGACCTGAACTGATTCACATAACACAAAAATAATCATCACGTCCTACCTCCGAAACAAACAAAACAAAAAATTATGAACGAACAAAATAAAACTCCGCATTCTGTATTTGGCGGACTCTATGCCATAGCTGACCAGATGGATCCATTGGAAAAGGAAATGAATCCAGCTTTGGCAGCTGCAGTGGGTTTCTTCACGGGCGGCGTCGGATTGGCAATAATGTTCAAGTCTTGGAAGGATTTTTTAATCCCCTTCGGCGTTCTGATATTCATGATGCTGGTTGGGATTATTTTTGACGAAATCCCGGTAGTTTTCACGCCTGTGGTGTGGGCAATGTGGGCGTGGAGGCGCGTGAAATCGTCCAATGAAAAACTGTTGGGAAGTAGCCGCGCCCCCCGAATCATTGAAGCGGAAGTGATCACCACGCCGCCACCCGTGCCGGTCACTCAGATAAGATTGCCGGATTCCCGGATGCCAATACAGACGCGACTGCTAACCCTCGACGCAATGCTCCGCGACGGAATTCTCTCCCAAACTGAACGTGACGAAAGACGGGCACGGATTTTGGCGGAGATTTGAAACCACAAAACCAAAAACTAAAGAAAGACAAAATAAAATGAACAACATATACGTCATTAAAAACCAAAAAAACAGCGGCCCCTACACGGAAGCGGAAGTTTTGAAACGCATCTTGTCGGGCGAATACACATTCAATGACCTCGGCTGGTGCGATGGCAGCACCGGGGCGTTGCCGCTCTCGCAAATCATCGCCCCGCCGGACGGCTTTGTGCCGCCGCCCAAGCCGGCGATAAATCCCGTCACTGACATGATGCAAATTGTCAGCAAGAAAAAAGTTTTAACCTGGCTTACTGTGTCGTGGTTAGTCTTGGGTTTCGGTCCGATACCGTCCTGGCTTTACTCGCTTGATATGATTTGCATTTTAATCGTCCATGTCGCGATGGTCATTGTGAGTTGGCAATTGGCCCGGCTCCTGCAAAAAAACGTCGGGCTGTGGATCGGCTTGACTGCCGTGCCACTGGTGAACCTTGTTGCCGCCGCTCAATTGATGAGGATGGCATCTTTGAGGCTCAAGGGGAATGATAGCAGTGCCGGTCTTGTCAGTGTTCGCTGATGGGCTTGGATTGGGTAGGGGTTGCCCGTCTTGCATCTGCGCCACAGATTGCAAGGCGGGCAATTAATTTATTAACAAGGCCCCGGATTTCTTTCAGCGAGTTACCCACCCCGCCGCCTCACCTGCGTTGTGGGACGCGTCGGCGTCGGCGTGGATAACTCCCCCGTTCCCCATATTTAGTATAAGAAAGGAGAACGGGGTAAGCCTTTGATTTTGCTGGACCGGTTCGGACACTTTCTGGCCGCGAACGGCCAGTTTCGTGTTTTCGACGGCCAAAAACCCATTGTAAATCTGGTCAAACTGTGACAGGGTGCGAGTCGTTCACGACCAAAATCAGGAGGGAAAAATGGCCGAACACACTCAAGGGAATTTAGTCACCACCAAACGAGGTCTGCCGGTTTATCGCGTCAATCCCAGCATCCCGCCATCCAACGGTCTGGCGACACGCCAGCGGCGTTTTGAAGTCCCCGGCGGCAAGGCGGCGGTCATCGTGGACAACACCAGCGGCGAAATTCGTGGGCTGGGAGGCGTGGGGTTCTGGTGGCAGGAAGAAGTGGACGCCAGCCGGTTCGTGAAACTTTTTCTGGATGGCATCAAGCAAGCCTGCAACTTGTCAAAACCCGGAATGCAAATCTTTGAACTGGTTTACCACCAGATGCGTGAAAAACCGGGGACTGACAAAATAGAATTGAGCCAATACTTCGCACAGGATCGGGGATTAAACGAGCGGACATTCCGGCGCGGTCTGCGTGAACTGCTGGAAAAAGAATTTTTGTATCGGAGCACCAGCGACGGCGTTTTCTTTATAAATATTACCTACATGTTCAACGGCGACAGGTTGGGATTCGTGCGGACTTACCACATGAAAGCGGACGGGCAAGCCTAGTTGAAAAACCGCTTCTGATAACGTGCCGGACGCTTCCCGCGTCCAGCTTCAATCTTGCGGATGGCACCGGACAATTCCAGCCGGATGATGGCGCGTTTCAAAAAATCGCGCTTCATACCCGGCTTCAATTTCTTTCCCTGCTCGAAAATCTCTTTTGATGTGAACTGGACGCCAAGCTCGGCTAACACGCCATTCATAAACTGGCGCTCTGTGGCGATGGTTTCCGTTTTCTGTTCTTCAACTAATTCCGGGAATTGCGAGGTAAGCACAGTTTCAATCGCTTGCCGCACGGTTTCCAGCACGGCAAGCAAGGCTGCTTCCTGCGTCCGTAGTGCTGCGAGAATATCCGCCCGAATCTCTGTCATGCCACTTTCGTTTATAGCATGAACGAAAAATTGGATCAATGGCGACTTAAAGACGCCTGCTTGCTCTGGGTGTCAACTGATAGGTGGCACGTTGCTGTTTTACGCCGTCGAGGACTGTGCCTTAGCGGGCTTTGGCCGCCGCGCATGTCGGCGTGTTGATTTGGCATCCTTGGCCTTGCTCCTGAAACGTGTAGCCGACGTTTGTGGTCTTCCTAGCTTTCCTTTCGGCTTCAGAAGGACTGGTCCGAGACTTGAATCTGCTTCTCTTTGTTTCCTGTGCTGCTCGATCAACTTCTTTAACTTCTTCCCTGTAGCAAGTTTCTTTTTTGGTTTGCCCTTGGATTCCGCTTGGAGTTCCTCTAGCAGCGCCTTCTTGTCTATGGGAAATTGTTCGCGAACCGCGTTTTTTACCACCTCCAAATGCTTTGAAGAATCAGGATACCGGAACACCAAGCCGGCGCGCAGCCGTTTGCGTAACTTTTCAAACACCTTCCATACTGGTTTGTCTTGGGGTTTCATTTAAATTTGGCAAGTAATGCTCTTAATTTTTTGATACAGCGCTCTATTCTTCGCTTTACTGTATGGTAGTCCAACTTGGAATTTATCGCGAGGTCGGAAACCACCAGGTCATTGAAATAATGTTCCCACAAAAGATCATGGCACTCTGGTTTGGCTTTAGCGATCAAAGCCATTGCGTATTGCACATCAAGCCTTTCCCCGCGCGCGAAAGGATTCCTCTGCGCAGATTCCGCAACGATATTTTCCATTTCCTCTATTGGAATTGGATCGAAGCGGTCATTGGCTTTTTTTTTCTGACGAATTTGGTCGATGATCTTGTATTTGGCTATCTGATAACACCACTGGTAAAATTGCCTGTCGGTGAATGCTCGAAACTTTGCCAAACCTGTAAAGATTGCCTTGAGCGTTTCGCTCAACACGTCCTCGGCATCGGTTCCATGAATTTTGCCAAAAACATACAAACGCAGGTCGCTGGTGATTGCTTCAAAAATCCGCGTGGCAATCTCAACGCGTTTTTCCAAGTCAAGTTCTTGCCGATATGCGTTCTGTAGCTTTACGAGTGGGTTATCCACGGCCATATTAAATGGTAAAAAAATCTCTGTTCAAATTCAAACTATTCCGGCGACTGATTTTGCATGAAAGACGATCAGTTTCGGTTTCTGTCATTGCTGGGACGACTGCCCGCCCGCCTCACGTCGGAGCAAGCCGGCTGGGTGCTGAACTGCCAGCCACACGACATTCCCGCGCTGATTTCGGCGCGGCTGCTCAAGCCGCTCGGCAATCCCGCGCAAAACAGCACGAAGTATTTTGCGACTGCCGATGTTTTGGAAATTGCCAAAGATCGTTCCTGGCTTGTAAAAGTCACGAATACAATCAGCCAGCATTGGCAGCATCAGAACAACCGCAAAAAAAACCATTCTGCGGACTTGCCGCAGAATGGTCACGGTTCACTTGTCCCTTTGACTTCCCGTTAATTCGCCCTCGCGGTTTGCAGTCCTGCCGCCGCCTTCGCTTCGTAGTCTTCCAATGATGGCACAATGATTTGCGCTTTCTTCGCGTAGGCGCGGTGGATCGCTTTGCTGTTGTGTCCAAGCGCGGCCTGCGCGAACCGCTCCGGCATCCCGACAACCTTCGCCCGTTCCGCCCATGCGTAGCGGTAGCAATGCAGGGTTACGCCGGTCACGCCGGCCTTGTGGCAACGGCGGCGGAAACGGCTGGCGCGGTCGTTGGCGGTGAACGTGGACAGCTTCGGGAACAAAACGCCCGTGGTCGGCAGATGGCTCAAGACGGTTTCCAGTTTCTTGCTGATGGTGAACTGCGCCAGCGAGCCGGTCTTTTGCCGGAAATAAGAAATCGTCCGGCTCTGCCAGTCAATGTCCTCGGCTTTGAAATTCACGGCGTCGCTCTGCGCTGCGCCGGTTTCCCATAACATTTCCAGATACAATTTCCATTCGGCTTTTTTTTCCTGCGCCAAAACGCTTTCATGCTCCGCCTGCGTGATACCGCGCCGGTCTTTGGGTTCGTATTTCGGCCAGAGATACGGCGCGACAATCGGGATCGCAATCCAGCCAAGATGCACAGCGAAGTTGTGCAGCCGTTTCAAAAACTCGTTAATGGAAACTTGGTTTAGCTTGAACACGGCAAAGAAATCGTCGGCGGTGGTTTCCATCAATTTCTTTTTTCGCAAGCCGTCAAAGGACGGCGATTTGAAAACGCTCGCGTAACGCTCGCGGCTGCTCTCCTTGCCTCGGCTCTGCATCTGTTCCATGACAACCTGCCAGGTGCGTTCCGCAAACACGGGGTCGCTGGCCGTCAGGTATGCGCGGGCAAGGTGCAGGTTTAACACCGGCTGCCGCTGCGCGGCGTTGCGAGCTTCCAAAAGGCTCTTGGCTTCGGTTTCGTCTTTGGTTCGCAGGCTGGTCTGTTTGCCGGTCGCGCTGTCCTGCATGTAAAACATTTCACCGCGCCGGAACATTGTGAACTTCGTTTTCATAATGATTTCTCTGAACGAGAAACCAGTCCTGTTTCAACCGCGTTTATGAACGCGCGTTGTGGCGAAGTTTCAGCAAAGTCTAGCCAGTTTCGGCGAATTGTTTTACCATCCGCCGCGTGACTGACGCTTTGACTGACAGTGGCCGTCCATCTAGCGAGCAAACCCTAATAAACAAAGGGTTTAATTAAACCCGCCACAGATGGGCACAGATGAACACGGATTTAAATTACAAAACAATCCGTTCAAATTCGAGCCGGGCATTTTTGAAATTCAAAATTAAACCCACCCGCAGTTTTGTTATTCGCAGATAATTCAACATCTGACCACGTTCGTGGTCGGTTATCCGATCAATGACTTTTGTGTCCACAATTACCGAATTGAATGCAATCAAATCAGGAATGAATTCCCCGACCTGAACTCCACGAAATAAAACTGGAAACCGGCGTTGCTGGTCGAATGCCACGCCATTCTGCTTGAACAAAACCGTCAGCGAATTCTCGTAAACCTTCTCCAACAAGCCATGCCCAACCTCATTCAAAACCTCGAAGGCAAAACCAATGATTTTTTCCGTCTCGAATTTCAGAATCAGTTTCGACTCCCCACCTCGGCGCAAGTCCGGCCGTTCATCCGTGTCCATCTGTGTTTATCTGTGTTTATCTGTGGTTAAGCTTTCGGCGTGAGCTTCAAGACTTCGGCGCGCATTTCTTTGCCGGCCTTGAATTTCACCATCGCGCGCGCAGGAATCGGCACGTCTTTTTCCGGCTTATTCGGGTTGCGACCGACGCGCGCCTTGCGGATTTTCACATCAAATACGCCGAAGTTGCGCAGCTCCACCTTGTCGCCTTTCGCGAGCGATTCGGCAATGTAATCAAGGGTTTTCTGCACCACCTCAAACACTTGAGTTTGGATCAATCCAGTTTCTTCGCTGATGCGGATGACAAGATCACGTTTGGTCAGGGTCATAGTTTTGATTGGGTTGGGTTGACTGATTTTTTAATCTGATGGAAATTAAAATCATTGCTGCAACAGACGAATCGTCCAAAAGTCGCTCGCCAGATTGGCTTCCGTCACATACGCGTAAGGCAGCGTGAAATAGCCTTTCATGCCCCAGCCCGCGCTCCACGAATTCGCACGATGAACCACTGTTTCGCGTCGTCATAACCCACGCCGACCACTGCGTGACCGCCCACGACCGACTCGTTGGATTTGGGTAACGGCGCGTGACCGCTTTTCGCCACCATCGCACTTTCAAAGCTTTCATACACCGTGAAGCCGAAGACGAACGGAAAGCCCGACGCCAGACAACCTTTCAATTGCCCCAGCGCTTGCGTGATGCGCTGGTAGGAAATCACCTTATATTTCAACGCGTCCGCGTAACACGCCGCCGCCGGTTTGGTTTTGAATTTGGCCACGTCATACGGCCATTCCGTTTCCGGACAATCGCCTTGTTTCACCACGCTTTTGATGCCGTCACGGATTTGCGCGCCGCTGTCTGACGACACCGAATGTTCAATGACACGTTCGTTGTAATAGATGAAGAGCCGCGACGGCACGAAGTCCGCGAGCTTTTGTTTCCGCCGCTCGAATTGGATGGCGCCGCCGATGGCGTTGGCCGTGCAACTGCCGAGCTGACCTTGGTCATACACTGGCGGACATTGCGGGCGTAAATCCACTTTGGCGGGTAGCGGTGCGAGTTGCGGCGACGGTGCCGCGTAAGTGAAATCCCGTTGATCCGGCAAATCTTTTTGCCAGCCATAACCACGCACATGCGAAGAAGTTTTCATGGCGAATTTGAATCCATCAACGGCCTTTTGCCGCCAAATGTCCAGCACAAAATCAAGGGAAATGGCAAATCAAGCCGACACGGCCAAAACAACTAACCGATTTGAAAACCTGCGCCTTTGATTATCTTGGGCCGCCTACATCCCCAGACGATGAGTCGCCACCAGTTTCCGATTTGACCTGCTGCGTCAATGGCGTATTCGGCAGCATGTTAGCTATGGGATTGTTCTCTTGAATATATTGCTGACGCTGCGCTTCAATTAAAATCACTTGTTGTTCTGGAGTCATTCCGGTCGTTGCACTTTGATTATTGTTGGCTGCATCGCCACCATTTTCAGATGCTCCACCTAAGCTCGGACTACTTGGGGCTGGACTACTCGCGCCGGGCAACGTCCGCGTGCGCCCGAAGCGTCCGCCAAAACCGATGGGCGTATTCCCGCCCGCTCCTGGAGCCATGCCCGGAGCTGGCAATCCCGGTCGCGGAAAGTTAGATGCAGCGGGCGCGGCACTGCCAGCGGAAGCTGTGCCCTCAACCAAAGCCAGCTTCTGCACAACGCCGTGGTTATTGAACGTAATCATGGCCGCTTTTTCATCAATCATCTGCACTTCGATGTCGTCCTGCCGATCACCCTCGCTCAACACGTAGGATTCGTCTTTGGGCGGCTGACCGGCATGCGTCACGCCCGCGACTTTGAAGAGCACTTGCAATTTGCCGAACAATGTCATGATGCCATTCGGCGTGATCTTGGGCGGCGGCGCTTCCGGCGTGGTATCCACCGGCGCGTTCGTGGGAATGGGCACCAGCCCAAAGACATTGCGCGTGACAATGGGCGTGTAAGGATTTTGCGCCACGTCGGCGCGCGCGGACCCGGCACAGAGCGCGCCCGCCACCAGCAGACCGAGGATGAAAGACCGTTGCCAGTTCATGATGAAAATATAACCGCTGCCATACCAAACACCAGCGCCCGCGTAAAGTTGCGGGAAAATTTCAGCGGCATTTTTAACCACGGATGAACACCGATAAACACGGATTGAAATTCACAACTCTGCTTTGTGCCTCGGCCTTGGCTTTATCCGTGTGCATCCGTGTTTATCCGTGGTTGTGATTTGGGCAAAGAAAAACCCCGCTGACGTGAGCCAGCGGGGTTGATGAAAACTAACTAATTATTTGCGGCGGCGGAACAGGAGCAACGAGGCACCGCCGAGCGCGGCCAAAGCCATCGTGCCGGGTTCCGGAGCTGGCGTAACTCCGAGGACTTGGCCAAGTGTGAAGCCAGTAATTTGACCAGTTCCAGCACCGAAGATGTTCGAGTTCAAGGGCGAGACACCGTTGCCAAGCAAAATACTGGCAACCGACGAATAACCATACATCAAACCACTGTATACACCAGTATTAGCAGCAAGAGAGGCAGCGTATGCGGTTTGGAACTGAGCCAAAGTATTTACGGTGCCACCTTGGGTATTCCAACCAATTATTTCAAGGTTTTCGTAAATACTAACCGCAGTATTCGCCGAAGTGGGCAACGTCGTAAACGCAAGCCCAGCTAAACGACCAGCAGAAGCGGTGTTTGTTGCATAGTCAGCAAACGTCCAACCGCCATTTAACCAAGGTGTTGAACTGGGACTTACACCAGCGGTTGTAGAACTGTTAGTTGTAGAGTTGTAAAATACAGCAAAGATGTAGTTACCAGCTCCTGCAATTTGAACACCCCCACTGGTGTTTTGCCCAGTAGAAGCCGTAGCATTTGTGTAAATATGAGTTGTTGCCGTCGCGCTGTTAGCGAAGACAAACTGGCCCTGACCAAAGGTTTGAAGAGTCAAACCAGCTGAAGCCAGAAGGAATAATAGTGTTTTTTTCATTTTATTTTTTTGTTTAGGTGTTGTGTGCTTGATTAATCAAATTAATAGTTTTGAACCCAGTTGTAGTTTCCACCAGTTTGATTGGAGAAAAAGAAACCTTGACCGACGTTAACTTTAGGCGCGGCCACAGGAGCACCCGCGAAATCTGTAAATCCAGTCGTTGTATCATTGGTATTGGAATCAAAGTAAAGACTGTTGTAACCAATAATATTAGCCTGACCAGGAGCATAAATTGGAATTTGAATTTCCGAACCATCAAGCGGGCCACCACCATTGCTCGGATCGCTCGTATAATTTAAGAGACCCAAATTGGTCTGCAAATCACCTGCCACCGGAATGGAAGAGCCAACCAAATAAAACAACTGAGCCGTTCCAACAACATTGGTGTAATAAATACCACCATTGGTCACACCCGCGACATTGCCCGTTATCGTAATGTTAGTGCTTGCACCCTGATTGTTGAAATAGAACCCAAGTCCCGGAGCCAAAACAGGAGCAGGCTTTGGAGCGCCGGCAAAATCAGTGAATCCCGTCGTTGTGTCGTTGGTATTGGAATCAAAATAGACAGTGTTATAATTCACACCGTTGTAAACCAAAATCTCAGAACCATCAAGCGGACCACCACCATTTGACGGATCGCTGGTCGGATTCGGAAACACATTGGTAGCTGAGTTGTTAACAGAACCATCTGCATTCAGAGCATTAAGCTGATTGACCCAGAGGCTGTAACCACCAATCGGAACGTTCAAATTTACGTAACCCACGATGTTCTGTGAGTAAACGCTGCTGGCTTGGGTTGAAATGATTCCGGCAGCCAGCGCAGCTGCAGCAATCAGTAGTGTTTTTTTCATGTGTAGTGTTTGTGTGTTGTTGTTTTGTTTACCGTGTGTGCAAACAATTTCGCAGAGGGGTAACCCGGCGTCAACTTTTATTTAAAATATTTTGAACATATTTTAGCCACGCATCAGGAGCCGGGAGATCGCAGCCGGGAGATGGGTTAATGCCTCTATTTTATTGGCGTTTTAAGGCTATCCAGGCAGCTTGGCCGACACTTTTCTGCCGCGCGCGGGTCGGGGTGTCACCGGTTTGTTTCAAAATTTAACTGCCAAGTCGCCAAGGTCGCCAAGTTTTTTGCCACAGAGTCCCGGATAAACACAGATGGGGAACCAGACCTGACACGGATTTGCACGGATGGATTCGGAATCCGTGGTAATCAGTGAAATCCGTGTCTGCTTGGCGCGCTTGGCGGCTTGGCGGTTGAATTCGTTTCCAGCTTTTCTCCCCAGCTTTGGCCACCCGCCGAGCTGGCACGCATCGCGGCCGGTCGGTGGTTAATTTTCAGATTCCCCGGTTTGCCCGCCAGAGCAGCACGGCGCCAACGGCTTGAAAAATAAAATTCGGCAGCCACAAAATCAGGTGCGGACAAAATTCCGGTCGCGCCGCCAGCGATTGGCCGAGCATGATGAAGGCGTAATAAACCACGACGAGCAGCAGCGCCATGGCGATACCGATGTTGGTCTCGCGCCGATGAACGCGGATGCCGAGCGGAATGCCGACGAGCGTAAAACCAAAGCAAGCAAAGGAAAACGCCACTTCGCGATTCATCGCCACGCGCACGGGTTCGGTAAAATCTTTTTGCTGTTGGCGCAGAGTTTTTAATTGCACGCGCAAGGTGTCCGACGCATTGGTGCCGACGGGCAGATGCAAGTTTTCCAAATCGTGCAATTCCTGTCGCAATTGCAGGAAGGTCATGTCGCTGATACTCGGTTTGTTCACGCGATTGGTCGCGCTGCTCAAACTCAAGTTCAACGTCAACGTCGGAAAGGAACTGATAGCATCGCGCTCGCCGACGGTGACGCTTTGAGCATCGAACAAATCCAAAATCAACTGATTGTTCGCGCGGTCGGGTCTCAGTTGGCCGCGCGCAGCGCGCAAGGTCGTGTCCACGTTCGTCTCATTTTGCAGCCGGTAAATCATCACGTTTTCCAATTTGCCGCCGTTATTTTTTTCGACGTAAAAAATGTAGCCGGGAAAATCACGGATGAAACGGCCAGCCGGCAATTGCGCGTTGACGATTTCAGCGCGGAGGTCGCGAATCAAACTGACGTAAGCCACGCGGCAACGTGGGCCGAGTTCCATATTGAACCACGCGCTCAATGTGGAGCAAAACAAACTCAATAACAGCACTGGCATCACAAGCGACATCAGGCTGACGCCGCTCGCGCGCGCGGCGGTGAGTTCCTGATCTGCACTGAAACGGCCAAACACCAGCAGCGTCGCGGTCAGCATTCCCATTGGCAATGCGAACACCCAAACGAATGGAATCAAATATAAAATCGCCTTCACCATGAGCAGCGGGCTGACGTGGCTGCTGGCAAGGAGTGTGAGAATTTCGCGCAGGGCATTGCCGATGAGCAATACGGCGGTGAACACCGCCACGGTGAGCAGCAGCGTGACGAAGACTTGGCCGACGAGATATTTTTGGAGTGTTTTCAACGATGATTCCGTGCGCAAAGTGGCGGATTTAACGCGTGGTGAAAAGCCAATTCATCTGATGGGGTCGCTGTAACCACAACTGGTGACAGGCGGAAGAAATTGAATCTGTTAAGCTATTTCCAGTTGGACGTAGTGGTTCGACTGAAAATTTTAGGTGTTGTTGTAAAGAGACCGGAGTAGTGTCCGGTCTCTTTTCTTTTGTAGTAAGCTCACCGCAAAATCCGGTTAGTCAACTGACTGATTTGCACCTCAATTTGGGCAAGAACACGTTTGATTTCCGCCGCGTCCGCCACCAATTGCTGTCGCCGCGCAATCTCCGCTGCATCCGGTGTGGCGAGTCGGATTTGTTGCAGCAATTCTCCGTCGAGACGCAAAGTTTCGGCATTCACTTTGGTCACAATATTGGTTTCCTGATTGTTCAACGTATCTTGAACGGCAAACAACACGCCCATCTGGTTGGTGTAATAACTATACGCCAGCGCAGCTTGCGATTCGCGCTCGGTATCGGCCAGTTGCAGATGCGCTTCAATTTTTTTGTCCACCGTCAACAATAGATACAGCGTGTTTGTGTGGAAGAAAAATGCTTCGTCGTGGCTCTTCTCAAAATAAAAATCGTTCATCTTGTCCAGCATCGGTGCGAGCGAAGTCAGTTGCGATTGGATGACGGCCATTTGTTTGGACTGGTTTTGCTCGTATTGAATTATGTTCCGCGACAGCAAATCAATCTTGGCGCTGTTGATTTTGGTCTGCTTGTCGCAGCCGCAAAGCAACGCAACGAGGATGAACGGAAGTAAGCGGATGGTTTTTTGCATATTTAATCAACTCCAACGGATTGGTTTATGAACTGGCTGTCCACCGATGTCAAGCCGCCGCCAAACAGGTCGGCCAAAAAACGAAAAACCCCTGATAAAATCAGGGGTTTTAAAGAGTGGTGGCAGGACCCAGAATTGAACTGGGGACACAAGGATTTTCAGTCCTCTGCTCTACCAACTGAGCTATCCTGCCGACCGTGGGCGCGAATGAAACCAAACTTCCGCGCCAAAGACAAGCCGCAATTCCGTCAGACAAGCTGCGGTTGCACCAGTTCGGGGTCCATACCCAAATCTTTGATGGCCTGCGCAACGACCTTGCGGTCGATGAGTTTTTTCTCCGCGAGCGCGTAGAGCGTGCCGATGACAGTGCTTTCGACATCGACGCCAAAGAACCGGCGCAAACGGCCACGCGTATCGCTGCGGCCAAAACCATCCGTGCCGAGCGTGAACAATCCGCCGGGAACCCACGAAGCAATCTGATCTGGCACGGTGCGGATGTTATCCGAGACGGCGACGAACGCGCCCTGCTCTTTTGCGAGCAGCGTCTCGACGTAATTTTTCTTTGCAGGCAAAGTCGGGTGCAGCATGTTCCAACGCTGGGTGCGAATCGCATCGGTGCGCAGCAACTTGTAACTCGTCGCGCTCCAGACATCGGCACTGACACCATATTTTTCCGCGAGAATTTCCTGCGCCTTCAACGCCGACTGCATGATGGAACCGCTGCCGAAGATGTGTGCTTTGACTTTCTTACCCTCGACGCCAGGCTTGAATTTATACAAGCCTTTGAGAATTCCCTCTTCACAATCCGCCGGCATCGGCGGCTGCGGATAATTTTCGTTGTAAACGGCGAGGTAATAAAAAATATCTTCCTGCTCGACATACATCCGGCGCAAGCCATCCGCCACGATGGCGGCGAGTTCGTAGCCGAACGCGGGATCGTAAGGCAAACAGGTCGGAATCGTGCTTGCGTGAAGCAAGCTGTGCCCGTCCTGATGTTGCAGACCTTCGCCATTGAGCGAGGTGCGACCGCTCGTTGCGCCGAGCAAAAAGCCTTTCGCGCGAATATCGCCAGCCAGCCAGAACAAATCACCAACGCGCTGCGGTCCGAACATTGAGTAGTAAATGTAAAATGGAACCATCGGCACGCCGTGCGATGCGTAGCTCGTGCCAGCGGCAATAAAGGATGACATCGCACCGGTTTCACTAATGCCCTCTTCGAGAATTTGACCATCTTTCGCTTCGTGATAATACGAAAGCGTTTTGCTATCCACCGGCTCGTAAAGCTGGCCTTTGGGCGAGTAAATTCCAATCTCACGAAACAAGGTATCAAGACCAAACGTGCGCGCTTCGTCGGGAATAATCGGAACCAAATGCTTGTTCAAACCTTTGTGTTGGAGCATCAGGCTCAACATGCGACCGAACACCATCGTCGTGGAAGCTTCGCGCGCAGAACCACGCACCATTTCGGCGAAATGATCCAGCTTCGGCACGTCAAGCGTCACCGGCTTGACGATACGCGCTGGCACAAAGCCACCGAGCGCCTTGCGTTTTTCCAAAAGGTATTTTGTCTCCACGCTGTCCGGCGCGGGACGGAAAAACGGCATGTCAGCAATGACATCGTCGCTGATGGGAATGTTGAAACGTTTGCGGAACTCGCGGAGTTCCTTCTCGTTCATTTTCTTCTGCTGATGCGAAATATTTTTGCCTTCACCCGCTTCGCCGAGGCCGTAGCCCTTCACCGTTTTCGCAAGCACGACCGTCGGTTGACCTTTGTGTTCCGTCGCTGCTTTGTAGGCCGCATACATTTTGCGAACATCGTGACCGCCGCGCAGCAATTTTGAAATTTGCTCGTCGCTCAAATGGTTCACCAGTTCGAGCAACTGCGGATATTTACCAAAGAAATGTTTACGCGTGTAGCTGCCGGGCTCGACGATGTATTTCTGATAATCGCCATCCACGCATTCTTCCATGCGCTTGAGCAGCAGACCGGACTTATCGCGCTTGATGATTTCGTCCCACTCCGTGCCCCAAATGACTTTGATGACAT
>Ga0208872_1001211_pt1 | contig 16316 bp, 22 predicted proteins | sample CryBogCBH12Aug08_FD_185508 | JGI IMG/M metagenome (GOLD analysis project Ga0208872, IMG submission 185508) | Freshwater microbial communities from Crystal Bog, Wisconsin, USA - CBH12Aug08 (SPAdes) | ecosystem: Environmental > Aquatic > Freshwater > Lake | place: Crystal Bog, Wisconsin, USA...
AAGGCGATCCAACTCTGCTTTGTCTACTAATCTAGCGGTAACTCTAAACATACCACCAACAGTTGGCTTGGCATATGTAACACCTAACGCAGATACAATACCATACTGCATAAAAAGATAATGTGTAGTAGGAACAGAATGAACAAACTCACCACCGTCAGTCATGCCCATTTTATGTCCAAACTGGCGAACCTCGAACACCTCAACACCTCTATCACCTTCCATAAACTTTCTTGGAAGGATAATATGGTATTGTGCCAATAGTTTAGAAATGCGGTTATAAACCACATATGGTGTTACGGCTGGTTGAGAAGTAACACCAGCAAGTGCCGCATTGATAGCGGCACGAACTGCTGGTTTCTCAATATCAAGTCCACCATCATCCACTTGGACGGTTGGTAGAACTTCTTCTTTAATAAAACTGCGGAATGATTTCATTGATATCACTCCCTATTAAACAACGTATGCGATTGTTGCGTTTGCTGATCTTACAGTATTTGCACTAGAAGCACTTACTAGGACACGGAACACGTTGCCGTTTGCCGTGACGTTGTTTGCAATAAGTGTTGGTGATGTAACATTGAAATACTGACCAGCAGTATTTGAAAGGTTGTTCCAAATTCCACCACCATTTAGTCTCTGCCAAGCATAGGTGATTGTCGCACCTGATGGTGTTGATGTAGCAGTAATTGCAAATGAAACGTTACCAGGTGTTGCAGAGGTGCTGCTTGAAGCATTTGATGTAACAGTTAGACCATAGTCCGGGAAGTATGTATCATCTGCACCATCGGTTGACATAGAACCCATGGCAACGAGTGTTTCATACCATACACGACCAGCCTTTAGGCCAGTTCCTTCGTTACGGAGGACCCAACCAGCATGTTGAGCATGACCACGGCCGGTCTGATTAGCAGCACGGATTTCGTTGGTATCTATACCAAACTGTCCGGTTACCTGATTTGTAAAGTAAACGTTTGCTGTAACGTTTTGATAAAGTGTTGTTTGGTTAGCGGTTGTTACACCTTTTCTAACCTGAATGACGGCAGCAATGTCTGAATTGGCTGCATCGTCGTGATTACCCCATAATGGCATTTTAGTTTTCCTTCTCTATAAAGTTTTTTGTTTAACCTTGTGGTGCCGACATTTCCTGTTTCATCGGATCTAATTCTACATAGTCTCCGTCTTTAAGAGGGAACTTGGCTAGGCCTTGCATTTTAAGCATCTGCACTTTACTAAATGCAGTATTTCTATCTTGTTTAACCATTTCATTAATGTCATAACGGCCGCCGCCTGACATATTTTGATTACCTAAGGCTTTCATTGTGGCCGTTCTATCCTTTAAGTCACCGACTTTTCTGTTACCTAGAACAGAAGGTCTTTTTGGTATGTGAACCATTATACAATCCTATATTTATAATTACCAACTTGAACACTCTCTGCCATAGTTTTTGTTGGTGCGGCGGTGCCAGCATCTTTCATTTTCTTTTCTGGAGCAGGTGCTGGTGTTGGAGATTTCATATCAGAACCACCCATGTTATCAGGCAATCTCATTGGTGTTGCTGGAGGTGTTGGTGCCGGAGCAGAAGTTGCTGGTGTCTCTGCTGGTTTAGAAGCAGAAGCAGGTGTAGATGTAGCAGTATCAGCAGGTCTTGATGGTGGTGTAGGAACCTTTGTCATCAACTTAGCACCAGCAGATATTTTATTAACATCACTAATGTTGTTCATCTTGGCAAGGTCAGCAACACTCTGTCCGGTACTTTTAGCAATACCTGAAAGGGTTTGACCACTTTTAACTGTTGTATCACCCATTGATCCACCTTTAAAGTAACCGGCTTTATTTGTAGTTGGTGTTGCTTTTGGTGTTGCCACAGGCGCAGGCGCAGCCTTTGGAGCAGTAGGTATTGCCTTAGAAGCAACTGGTGGTGCGGTAGGTGTAGTTGTTGGAGTTGATGGTGTTCTATTCATAACCTTATTCATACCAGAACCTGTTTTTCTGGAAGAAGCAGCGGAAGTAGATGCTGGTTTAGGTGCGGAACCATATTGTTTCTGTCTGGCAAATTCATCCTCTCCTGCATTAGCAGGTTGAGTGCTTCCAAAATATGCAGTAGCGGCGCCGCCGGCAAGGCCGCCTGCTCTTACTGCCATTCCTGCAATTCTTTTTGCAAGAGAATTGGTAAAGTCACCGCCACGAATTTTATCAGCAGCATCTAATGATCCCATTTTCGGTGCATTACTTGAAGTTGGTGTATCACGGGTTGCTGTCAAAGCAGGCGGCTTTGGCGGAAATGCTTTTGTAAAAGATGTATCTACTTCGTTGACCGACTTACCAGTTGCCTGTGCGCCTAGAAAGACTGATCTTCTTTCATATGCTTTGCACGGATCTTTTTAAGAATAGCACCGGCAATACGTTCACCCTTTTCACCACCACCTGATTTAGCAGCAATCTTTGAGAACATTTTGCCTGGTTTGCCGAGGTCTTTACCAGCACGGCCAGCTTTTGCTGAATATGCTGCCTCTTCCATTTTCTTTGGTTCATATCTAGCTTTATATCTATCATAAAGACGATTTGCTGCTTTTGCTGACCATTCATCACGATTAGTTGCTCTATCAACCACTTTTGCAGCAGTCTCTGGTGTTGGCTTCTTTAATTCAGCAAGTTTCTTTTCTTCTTTAGCATGAACCTTAACATCTTTTGATCCGGTGATTTTATCAACGGCCCGTGAAACTCCTTTTTCACGATTCTTCATAGTTCTTTCGCCCCAGTCCGCATGTTTTCCCCAACCTTGATCAGCATTATATATTGCATTTCCATAACTTTCAGGAGCCTTTTTGATATAACGACCGGCTAGTTCCTTGGAGATTTCGTCGATTTGATCTTCTTCAGCAATAGAGACACCTGGAACTGGTGCTTTAGTTACTGCACCTGGGTTTGGATGACGGGTTTCTTTGAAATCTCTATGCTTCATCTTCTGAGCAACGGCTGTACCAATTGCTTCTCTGATAGCATTACCTAATGTTGAACCAGCAGCATTACCAGTCTTTGCTGGTGTTGATTTTGGTGTTGGTGTCTGCTTTGCTGCCTGTGTAGCAGCCGCAGATGGTGGTAATCCAGATGATGAATCCTCTTGGTCTTCCCACATTTTCTTCTCATCAACTTTACGCTTGCCACCCATCTGATCTTTACCGAGGCGACCGGCGATGACATCACCACGGGTTACTTTATCGTATGGAGGATAGTTGTTAGCAAGGTTACCATCGTTTGGTTTACCTTCATACATACAACCTTTTTTCTCATCAATCTTGGCACCCTTACGGAGTTTTGCAAGGTCTGGTGCGTCAATTTTGCTTGGATTGCCACCTAGTGCAGCCATCTTTTTCTGTTTTGGTGAAAGTGGTTTACCCTCTTTCATACACTTATATGCTTCTTCAATACGAGCATCGTATTCTGCTAAGTGTTCTCTAATAACCGCATTGCGGTTAAATACACCGAACTCTTCATTAACAAGGGCAACGGCCTGACGACGAAGATCACCATCCTGCATGGCGCCCTTTACTGCCTCTAATAGAGGATCATTTTTGGTATTAAAACGGTTGCTAAACATTTTTCTTTCCTTGTTAGTTAATCCATAGTGGGAATAATAATCTACCACTTATTTAGTCTTTTTGTATTTCTTCATTTTGTTATATATAGATTTCTTTTCTAATTCTTTATCATAAACAATTTTTGAGTAATTATCGACCTCTTCTGGTGGACCACCTGTAGAGGATACCATAGCAGAATAACCACCTGATGGATCTTCCATACCTTCTCTAGCAAGACGGGCAGCAGTTTCTTTTAGTTTCTGTTCTGCCAATTCACCATATCGTTCTTTAAACCTACGGCGTGTTTCTTCTTTAACCATCCATCTATCAACAGGTTTGCTACGAGGACCATTAATGCCTGTAGTATCTAGACTTTGGTTATCACCGAATCCAGGACCTTTAGGCATACCAATTTCATCACCGATACGGTCACCGCCAAATGGACCTGGGTTAGGATTTCTTGGATCAATAACTTTCATTTGTTGGTGTGGACCTGGTATCTGACCTGGTGTGTCAGAAGCATATTTGTCACGCAACTTATCGGTGCCCCAGTTTCCAGCACCACCAACAGGATTTTGTCTACCGTTTGGTGAGAAATCGGAGTAACCTTCTAACATATTTTGGAACCTACGGTCTGCATCACTTAGAACAAACTCTTCAAGTTCTTTTGTAACCATTTCGATCAATTTATTATGAGTTTCTTGTATTACTTTTTCTGTCTGATTAAGGTCTAAATCATTTTTGATTTCAATAACCTTTTCAAACAAAGCATCATATTTGTTGAGGTCTTCCTGTGCTATCATCCACTTATTAAAACGGACATTCTCGGAGATAACACGACCCCGCCCTGCTCTAGCCTCATTTCTTTGTTTAGATACTTCATTACTGGTATTAACAAAGACCATGATGCTGTCATAACCGTGTAGGTCTAGGGCCTCTTTAATAATGGCAATCTTATCGTAGTTTGATGTACCATTGATAACCAGGTTACCTTGCACCTTAGATGCGTGAAAGTTTTCTGCTGATACTTCGGTGAAACCTAGTGGTAGAATGGCCTCTTTGAGGATCTTATCTTTACCGGAACCAGGCGTGCCTGCGAGGATGATAGCTTTATCCTCTTTCACATACTCCATATCAAAATAGGATGGATTGTCACCACCAAAATAACGCATGACCTTGCCGGCCTCGGAGTTGGCCTCGTTCTCAATCTTAGAACCAGTCGCACCTTCTTTAGCAATGTTTTTACCAAGGCGACCATCAAGGTTCTGTTTATGATGTACCAACTCATGAGCTACAGAACGGAAAATATCCATTGGATGTCGGTTCTTGGTGTAAATCATAACTTCTTTAGAATGTGGAGAATATGCCGCAAATGATGGTTGCTTGCCGTCTTTACCATCTTCTTTATACTTGATGGTTGGTTTCTCATCAATGCCGAGATGGGCACATGTGTAGTCAACAAATGATACTAGTTTGTCGTGGAAATCTTGGCGTGAAATCCCTTTTTGTTCTAATAAACTTTCACTCAACTGCTTTCTTGTGGCATTGAATATCTTACGTGCCAATGTTTTATCCTTAGCAGCCGATGCCTTGGCAAAGGTAGCAAAATCGCCTTTACGAACGGCAGCACGTAAGTCTGTACCAGAGATGCCTTGCTTGCGGGCACCAGAAGATACAACTTTGAAATTTTTAAATGGATAATGCTTCTTCGGATCAAAACCTTTAGCAGTTCTAGGCATAACATATTTACCTAACTGAGTTTTAAACTCGTTGACCCGGTCATCACCAACCACAAATGTTACATCTTCATAACCATCATCTGCTAATTTCTTACAGATAGCAAATGCAGTCTTCATAGATGGATCATCAACAAAGTTTACACCAGGAAATATCTGACGTAGAAACGCCATCTTTTCTCTTGGTGCTAGTGGATTTTTTGATGCGTCGTGTGATTGAGAAGTATAGATACGGTGTTCTGCACCAGTTCTGTGTGCTAATTTTACTGCATAGTGGATTAGTTCGGAATGTCCGACTGTCGGAGGATTGTATCTACCAAACGTAAAGACCATTTTCTTAGACATAGATACCTCGCTTTACTCTTTTTGTGATTGTGTTATAGTTACATCCAATAGCGGAGGCAGCCTCTTTATAAGAATTATAGGTAATACCTTCAATAGTCACTTTTTTGTTATGAGATTTATTACCCATTTTTGCTTGTCTAATCTTGTCCTTCGACTCACTACTATGAGTCTTACCTAATCTCGGATCTTCCTGTTTTAATCTCAATTGTCTCAATTTTTCTTTGGTTTCATCGGAGTGGCGACATTCAGATAATTTCTTTTTTGTTTCTTCTGTATGTTTTTTACCCATTTTGGAAAGACTCATCTTTCTTTTTGATTCTTCCGATTGTTTTTTATTATAAAACTTACCATCACCATTATGAAGGTTATAATAATCCTCGTTGAGTTTAGCATTTACGGAACGCAATATAGCAGTTTCCAAAGATAACATATCTTCGTAGATACCTTCTGCTATAATTTGACGGGTGAAATCTTGTGGGCGTAGTGAGTGTTCTTCCAACATTATTTTAGAAGAACATATATAACCATCTTTTATTGTCCCTTTATGGGCACCAATATATAATTTTTTATGTTTATGATCCGTCCAACAATAGACGAAAGAATCTTTTTTCATTTCTCTCCCTCTGCGGGTTGTTTGTTATTTGTCCACCTTTAGTGGTTTAACGGGTTTGGTCGGTTTCATTGGTGTGACCGGTTTAAGAGGTGTTAATGGTTTAGGCGAACCGTTGTATTTCTCACGGTTACGAGCCTCATTAACTACTCTCTTAATGACTGTTATTGGGTTTGTTATTTTTTTCATCTTTTATTTAGTAAATCTTGATGGAACACCAGTTTTTGGATTCACCAAGTATGCCTCGAATGAAATCTCTGGGTGTAGTTTGGCCAACTGTAATAGCATACTAAGGTTACCTTCATGGTCATCCCACATGCGGATCTTGTTGAACTTACCACTGTCGATATACTTACGAATAACAATGGCCTTGGATAATGGTGCTGAGTTACCACCACCAAAGATATTACCAGAACGTTCTACATGCACCTGGTCAATAGGGAATCCATGATCACGGAACTTTTTCAAAAACATTTCTTTGTCAGATAGATCGGCCCTTGCTGTAACAATAATGGTTCTTGAATGTGGACCTTGGTGACCAACGACCAACTGTGCCCGTCTAATCATCTTTTCAATAGGTTCAGCAGCATCATGGAAATGTTTACCAGACCTAAACTCACCAAAATCCAGTTTCTCGCCTGGTTTTGCTTTATAATGTTTTAGTTCTTCGGATGAAAGACGACCAACAACCTTGCCGTCTTTCATAATCTTTGTTTTAGCATTAGGCATAAACAAGGTGTCATCAATATCAAAGATGTTTAATGATCCTTGACCTACTTTTGTTTTACTCTCGGTTAAATATTCGGCGAACTTTTTCATTTTCCCCAATTCTTTGTTGCTAGGAAGTTTGTTCTACTAAACTCCATACGATCAATCAGTTTGACAGCATCACCACCTGTAGACCAAGCGGCCACATATCCTTCTGGTGCTGTCACCCTATAACCACCTTCAGGTGTATGAATGAATGTACCAAGGTCATTTGCTTGATTGAACTTATGGATTAGTATTGTTTTGGCCTGTATCAGCAAGTTTTGTAGTGTAAAGATAGTATTGAGTGATCCAGCATTTTGTCTGAACCAACGAACAATAATATTCTTTTCTTGTGTTCTCTTTGCCTTTGTATCTGCTCTTTTAGCATCTGCTATCTTTTTAGCAAATCTTGCCTCAACAAACTGGACGATTTCATTAACGTGACCGGTACCCATATGTTGACCGGCACGGACCTTCTGGTTGTAATAGGTCATAATAGGTTCACGGTAGATTTCATTAGAAGCAATCTCATTTAACACACGGGAAGGAATGGTTCTGAATATGGAACCTGCACTGGAAAGGATAGATGATAGGTTATCATTTTCCGTTTTTGTTAGTGTTGCTCTTCCTGTCACGTCCATAAATCTATTTGTCCTATACCAAACATTCTTAGAAGGTCTCAGATTGCCTATATTAACATCAAAATGTGTCTGGAGTGTGTCCATTGTCTTTCCATTATAACTGGTATGAAAAACAATACCCATTTGAGCATTACGGACTTGATCTGCCAGTTTAGTTCCTTCTGGAACGGCATAAGTAATAGTATTAGGACGGAATGTAAGATATTTCTTTCCGTCAATTGTTTCCGATTTTAGTTCATTCTTGGAATACATAAAGTCTCCGTGAATGATACCTTTAATACCCAGTTCTGGTAGGTATCTAAGAGCAGTCTCTAACTTGTCTGCTAATCCACCACTGTGATTTCTCCGAATATCAGCAACGGTGTAGTTTAGTTTGGCATTCTTGGCAAAGATGCTTTTAGAACCTACGAAGAACTTGCCGTTCTCAGGGTTGATTCCGGCATACAGAGCGGGCGCACCATCGAACTTAGTTCTTAGAATGAGGCCAGATCGAGACGCCTCAGATATTGTTGTGCCATCATCGGCAAACATATCACGCAATGAAATAAGAAATTTGATTGCGTTTCTGGTACCAGCAACACCACCTTCCAGAACGGCATCTTCAATATGTGTGAGATGACGGTCTTTCTCTGCGGCTGCTTCGGTTAGGTATTGGGAAAGTTTTAACATTCTTAATCACTATACTTTACGAAAACGGAACTGTTTTCTGTTGCTGATGAACCATACTGGAACAACCAGTCGGTAACTTGTTGAGTTTTTTTCTTTTCTTGTAATGTATAAAGATAATGAACACCTAGATACTTGGTTATCCACCAAGTTTCATCTTTCTTTTGTGCAGATTTGGCTTCTGCTAATAGTTCTGCATCTTTTTGTTTTGTACCGGATACGACCTTCCACATTTTAACAAAATCTTTAAAAGTTTTGTCTGTAGGTTTCTTTGCAATAGCCAATGCTTGTGAAGGTTTGAATAATGCGGAATCTGGTATGCCATTATCTTTGGCGGCCTTCATTAACACACCACCACCAATTTTACCGCCTGCGGCAGTTTTACCTTTAATTTCACCTTGCCATGCGCCTGGGTCTGGACGACTAGAGAATGTTCTCAATTGTATTTCGCCGGCCTTACCTTGACTGTTAAACTGGATATAAACGTCTTTGGAGGAAGTCATTGAGGCACCGGTCTTAAATCCTGTGAACTTAGCGGATACCTTTTCACCATTGTTAAATACGGTTTGGTGTGCTGAACCACCGACCTTTAGTTTCTTTAGTGATACACCTATGATTGTGCCCTTATTATAGGACTCAAATAGAAAATTATTCAGTTGACTTAAAGTTTTCCAGTTATCTTCCACTTTGACATTGTTTTTAACAACCCAAATATCTGCTGGATTCCATTTGTTAGCATTGGCAATACCACTGTCTTTTTTTAATCTATTAAAAGCAGGATATACCTTATCAATTATAATACCTCTACCTCTATAAAATTTATATCCACCTTTTTTTAAAAATGGATAATCTCTAAACATCTGATTGGCTATAGTGATAACAGTATAGTAATAGGCCTCATCTAGACCTTTTATGCATTGAGTTAAACTTCTATCACAAGAGGCGGCCGTCACAACTGATGTTTTTAGTTGTGATATATCTGTTAAATCTTTTTTATAATGTTGCCTTGCTGCACAAGCATATGCTTGCAAACTTTCACCTAAGGCAGTGATTTCTGCGCCTGCTCCTGAACCTGCACCTTTGAGTTTTTCTGCTGCCATGGGGGAATCCATAAAACGTTTGTCCTTATTTATCCATAATTGGCAAGTATCAATTCGTTGCGTTTCTGCTGGTTCTTACGGTAGTTTGCACTGTTGTTGTTCATACTATATGTTAGAGCAAACTCATACTGGTTCCAGTCAGGGAACCTATCCATCACCGACTGGTCAGCATTATAAGAGATTGCCATTCTAGGACCATTTAAGTTACATCTCTGAGCAAATAGGTCATGGTCAAACCCTTTATGCATTGCACCTTTCTTGCCATATAGATTAGATTTAATCTCATAAGGTGGATCTAGATAGATGAACATATCATCGTCTATAGTTCCGTCAAGCAATGTCTCATATGATTGATTGGTGATTTTCCAGTTCTTAATCAGTTTGCCATATTCTCTTAGGTTTTTGGCACCCTGTAAAGAAAAGTTACAGACAGAAGCCTGTGCCGAAAAGGTCGAGGACTCTGTAAGACCGGAGAATGAACACTTATTGACAATCCAAAAGTTTATGGCCTTCTCAAAATCGGTAGTCTCTTTATCATGTAATTCTTTCTTGGCCTTGTTAAACAATTCTCTAGCACTATCTTCATTATTATAATTGGTTTTGGTTTCAATTAGTGCATCTGACATTTCATCTCCTCTATCACGGAGATAAATCCAGAAATTATATAAAGGCCAATATAAATCATTAACCCAGAAATTCATATCAGGATTAATCTTTGCCACAGCAATGGCAACAGAACCACCACCGAGGAACGGTTCTCTATACTCTTTACAATTCCTAAGATCGGGAAAATAAGGTAATAACTTGTTTGTTGCCTTGCTCTTGCCACCAGGATATCGTAAAGGTGTTTTCAAATTTTTCATTTATAAAACCTCATAGTTGCCAACATCGTCACAAGTATATATGGTTCTCCGTATACCAAACTCCGCTATGGCCCTCTGACAACCACAACAAGGTTTAGCAAGACCCCAAACAAAATGTTTGTCGCCTGCTTTGGGTTTCTTCACTCTACTAATGTATAACTCACACTTAGCCAAGTCTTCTACTGATATATCACGCAAGGCATCCTTGATGGCATGAACCTCAGCATGTAGAAATATTGCTTCTGGGTTCTTGGCAAACTTTGCTTGGAAGGGATGGGATTTTCTGCGGTTATATCCGACAGATATGATCTTGTTACGATACACGACCGCAGCGGCAAAACGGATATTACTATCATCGTTTGCCTCGGCGATCTTTGCCAGGGTGTGGAGAATACCTTCATTAACTTTTTTCATAATGTATTATATCAGAGTTGGTTTAGGAAATCAACTCTTTTGTCCGAGTGTTGCCTTTAACATCCAACGGTGCTTTCGGTGTGTGGTAATACGGTCTTGAACAAAGTTCTGCCAACCCCATGCCTTTTGCTCTCCAGATAGACGGTAACACTCGTCAAGGCATGTCAATACAGTTTCATTGGCATCATAAAGGTTCTGAAACATTTTGTCTGGTTTAGGAATCTGTGTGTCTTCCTTAATTTCGGATAGTTCCACCATACGTGCCAAGGAACCCGGTGCAAAGTTGTCCATAGCACGGATCTGTTCTGCGATATCATCAACGGAACCGTGTAGTTCTTCATAGAGGTCATTCAGAAAACTATGATATTGTGGAAAGTCTGAACCGATATAGTTCCAATGATAGGCGTGGGCCTTCATATACATCACGAACACATTACCTAATAATACTTTTGCCTTTTCTACTACTTCTTCCATTTCAGGTCTCTTTTACATTGGTTGTTGTATTTGCTACCACGGTATTTATAACATTGTCAGGAATAGGCACTCCAGCAGGCCAGCAATATGAGTTGATAACTGAACGGGGAAATCTTGCTATTGATACTTGGTCATTCTGGTTTCCACCTAAACCATAGACATACTTAGCATCAAATGAAACTACAAAGAATACGTGGCCGCCACCGTTTCTTTTCTTGGTAGCAATACAACCAACCATTGGTTTGGTTAGTTTCTGACCATACTTGGCATAACTTAGTGCCAATAGTGAACCTGTATGTGGGAGTCCTGCCTCATCCAACACGGCACCGACAAATGCGGCACACCAAGGTGTTGTATGGTCGTTCTTGATTTCTGGATGATCTGCTTCGGCAAAGAACTTAACCACCTTTGGGTTGGCCTTTGTGCTTGTACCTTCGTGTAATCCGATATACTTATTTGCTATGGTCATCCATGGTAGGTCGTTTATGTTCTTCATATTTTCCCCATTTGCCTAGTGGACATTCAGATCGTGGCAACAATGTTTTACCCTCCATAATACACTTACATACACCACACATTGTTGTCAACGGTATATATTTATCACACTCTTTGCAAATATCTAACCGTTCTTTTGCCTTCTCTCTTCTTGCGGCAAATCTGGATATAATCTTTAGTTCCATTATTTGGCATTAAAAACGTTAAAGAACATTTGTAATTGTTTTCTTGGAATTTTAGGAACGTCTTTAAGATTTCCTAAAAAATAATCTTCTTCTCTGTAATCACTTATTTGTTCCAACATGACATCTTTCTCATTAATAGGTTTGATGTTGTCAACACTATCATTACTACCAAACTTTCTTAATACCAAGTTTGATATCATATCATCATTACCTGATGCTGTCATTATATACTTATAATCTGTGGTAACTATTTCATATTTACCAATCTTGTCTAATAGTATTTCCAAATATGCCGTCAATAATTCTTTAGAAATAGCAAGAGCAATGCAAGCATGAACACCATGACCCCAAGCCAACTGACCAGTAGTATCTCTATTGATTATAAACTTATCCGGATCTGGAAACTTATTTGGATCTCGGTTGGCGGATTCTAAGCAGGCAGCAACCCTATCACCAGGTTTTAGATTGATACCATGTAGAGTAATATCTTTGGTTACCGTTCTAGAAAATCTTCCGGTTGAGGCATGAAATCTCAAGGACTCATTTACTGCTGCTGGTATTAATGACCTATCATTTAATAATGTATCAAGTTGGTTTTCTCTATAAAGATCCAATGTAAGGAACTGTAATGCTCCAGTAAATGAACTGGCACCTGATATCATAGGTCCAACAATCAAAGAGAATACATCCAAGTTTTTGGGATTGTTGTTTATATACTCATTGTAAATTCCAGGTCCGGTAGCAGGAACTCTGTCTAGTATTGTGTTCAGTAATCTATTATATTTCTTGTCAAACTCCAAATCAAAGTTTTCATAAACAGCAAAAGGATTATATCTTTGTGTAGCAACCACCAGATATTTCATATATGTTTTATCTAGTGGGAAGTTTAAAAACTCAGCGGTTGTCCAACCACTTAAATCTTCAGTAACATCTGAGATGTTCACCACCGACTTACTGGTGAAATGTTCTAAGGCCTTTGCTTTGAATAACTTTGATATTCTTTTTATATTATCTTTACTATAGGCATTTTTAACAATGTTTTTATATTCACTGTGAATAGGATTGTCACTAGCACCTAAGGTATTTCCAAATCTATCGGGGTGTTCGACAATTAAATTGCCTTGTGCGGATGAAAAGATATCAGGATTATTAAGGATATAAAATACATCATCATATCGGGTCATAACATATAATTTATACTTATCACTCCAATAAGCACAGTCTTGTGATCTCAGTTCTTTATAGATATCAAACTTGTTCAATAGCCATTCATTTGAATGTGGATCAAAATTGTTCATGTTATTAACTTCACTTTTTAGGAGATTTTGCTTTCTTTTTAGGAGTCTTAACTGGAGATGGATTGTTTACCATGTCATTATATTTGACAATAAGATTAGCATATTCTACTTTTTGTTCATCAGTAAGAGAATCCAATTTTGAAAAGTCAAAAGTGGTAGGATCAATTTTATACTTCATAAAGAAGCTATGGAATACTTTAATGGCAACATCAACATTTACCCATTTATTATTGATATGATCCCAATAATATACCTTACCATCATCTGGTTTTAACGGTATGTTTCTCTGAATACTTTTTTTGATTTCAATCTCTTCTTGTGTCAAGTCTCTTATATTGTATATGTCGGTGTATGTGGTTGTTTCATACAATACACTATAATAATTACTAAGTTCATAAGAGACACCATCAACTGTTTGGTTTTCTAATGTAGGATAAGGTTCTCTATGAAATCTTGCATAACCTTCAGGTGGATTTTTAGGGTCTAGATCCGGATAACACATCTTTAGACTCCAATCAGGTATCGGATGTCCTTCTGGTTTTCCATCTTTTAATTGTATAAACAGATCCATTGCCAATCCTCTTACGAAAAATAAAATACGACATAACCAGGAGCACCAGGTGCTGCATTTTGTGGAGCAGGATCACCTCCGCCTCCTATTACAAAATAGATCACCGAACCATATGGTGGATAATAAGGTGAAATTTTAAATTGAAAAGTTGCTATGTTGCGGCCTCCATATCCACCTTGACCACCCCAAGCACTGCCTTGTTGTGGTGCTCCACCTGCTCCGCCCGGAGAACCTGTACCTACTTCAAAAGAACCATAACCTCCCGTAGCATCGGCGCCGCCGCCTGCGGCAATATTACCTGTACCGGCATTACCATGGCCTCCTGCTCCACCATAGGCATGTGTTTCATATCCAGGAAAAGAAAGAGCAGATGGATATCCACCACCACCTTCATATCCATTGTTACCAGCACCGTAAGCGTTATGGTTATCACCACCGCCGCCACCTCCGCCGCCGCCGGCAACAACTATTGTGATGTATTGGTATGGAGGACAAATAAAAGAATATTGTGTATTTACGGCATAGTTATCGGCAGTAAATACATATTGACCGGCAATAGGTTTACCCCAAAGTTCAGACATAAAAACCTGGCCGCCATTAAAATTACTATGGGCAAGATACCTAAGATCACTATTGTTGAAATCAAACTGGCCACCACCTGGTTGGACGATTGCACGAATATCGGCCAAAGATATTATACCAGATTTAGGTAATGCCATTTATTTTCTCCAAACAAAAAAGAGTGGAAATTTCTTTCCACTCCTATTTATATTATCGCTGAATGTGCATATGATTATAATGACCTGGCACACGCCAGAGAACAGTGTAACCCTCCGACCTTAATTCGGTCGCAAGATGGTCAAATCTACTTGCATATCCAGAACGTGCTTCAACCACGCCACGACCCACATTTACGTCAATGGCACGGCCTGCGTAGTGTGCCCAACCATGGTGAACATGATGGACTCCTCCAAATCTTGGATGTTCCGATACACGGAACCCTCTACGCTGTAAGTCATAGCCGAGTGCGACTAAGGAGTTTGAAGCATGACCGAAACCCCAGTGGTCCTCTTGCTCCTCAGTATATGCCTTGGCCTGTCTCTTGTTTTTAAAACGTGGTTGAGGTGAGACACTCCAATTTTCTCCACCAAAGATGCTGGTGATAGGATCGGATTCCTCTGACACGGATTGGCCTGAATATTGACTATGTTTGCCGTAGTGGACTCTGGCTTCTGCCATGCCGCATGTCGCAAACATAACAGAGGCCGCCGCAGCGGCTAGAATAATCTTCTTCATATAGTTACCTTTCTGTTATGCATAACCACGCACAAGTCTCCACACAGGGTCAAGATAAATTAGAATGTGAGGAGATTGTTTGCCGAAACGGCTGCGAAGTTATGGGTTAAGTGCCATCCGCCAGTACCTTCGTGGACAGATGGCTACCACATTCCGAAGAATATGGAATATCTATTTAGGCACTTTATATACCTTTTTCTTTATTTAATTGTGCCTCAAATACTTTATATAAACCTGTCACTGTATCAGAATTATAAAGAACATCATGCATCATAGCAATAAGGCAAGTCATTTCACTCTTTGGTGGACTGGTAGTGATAGCAATAGCCTGTCCTGTAATCCAAATGGTTTCCACCACACCTTCTTTGTTAGTCATGTTAAGCAATGGAAAATATTTTGCCTCTTCCATATACTTAACAACATTTTCTTTCTTATCACAGATAGGCAGTTCTTCCTTTTTAGGTTGAGACTTAGCCTGTGCCGTGAAAGAGGCAAGGATAGTGGCGAGTATGATTAACTTTTTCATTTTATTCCTCATCATATTTTACATGGATACGGTTGCTATAACTCACAAGCGGAGTATGTGACCGACCTGTTGCATGTTTATATAGTGTCTTTTTTATGGACTCGGTTAGCAAACCGGCAAATCCATCAGGTATGAGAATACCTTCCGAGATTTTACACTCGGAAAGGTTAAATGTTTTGATATACTCCTTCTTGGCCGTATCTTCATCTTTACTATCAATGATCATAAGGGCCTGGAGATGACCTTCTTTATTTTGTGTATCGGTTGTGATTGTATAATAGCACATGATTTACCTCTTACCATCCACTGAAAATATCGTCCTCTTCAATTACCGTTGCACCAGGACTATTCTTAATAATGATATTCTTACGGACCGCAGGTACCGCAGGCGCACGGTATACAGGTGCATTATACACAGGAACAGCAACAGGCACCTGATTATAAACTGGCACACCATAGTATGGGTAACCATAACCGTAACCATATCCATAAGGTGCATATGATTGGGCGATAGCACCACCGATGATACCACCGACAAGACCGGCACCTAACATAGCAGCACCATATCCACCATAACCCCAACCGCCGTAACCCCAACCACCATACCACGCCTTAGCAGGTGCGACGGCAGCAAAACTAATTCCGATAGCGGCAACAATTGCGATAATTTGCTTTCTCATTTCAGTATTCCTTATACGAGTTTTTCGTCTATTGTGTCCTCAAAGAACTTCTTTAAGGAAATCTCAAAGGTGCTATCCTTCATA
>Ga0208872_1001213_pt1 | contig 16272 bp, 16 predicted proteins | sample CryBogCBH12Aug08_FD_185508 | JGI IMG/M metagenome (GOLD analysis project Ga0208872, IMG submission 185508) | Freshwater microbial communities from Crystal Bog, Wisconsin, USA - CBH12Aug08 (SPAdes) | ecosystem: Environmental > Aquatic > Freshwater > Lake | place: Crystal Bog, Wisconsin, USA...
TGTCAACACCCGCGCGCCAGCGACCCCCAGGGGGTACCGCGAAGCGCATCGATACAGCTTGAGAAGAGGATTTTGTGAAGCGCACCTACCAGCCAAATCAGAGGAAGCGGGCGAAGACCCACGGTTTTCGCGCCCGCATGAGCACTCGCGCCGGTCGCGCGGTCCTCAAGGCACGCCGTCTCAAGGGCCGCCACCAGCTGACGGTCTGAGTCCTCGATGCCCGGTCGGGTTTCTACCCGGCGGCAGTTCGCCGAATTCTCGGCGCCGACGGGCCGTGGTCAGAATGGTCTCCTACGAATTGTCTTCGTAGAAAAACCTGATCAAGGCAACTGCAAGGTCGCTTTCGCCATCAGCAAGAAGGTTGGCAATGCGGTCGTGCGGAATCGGATTCGCCGCCGACTCCGGGCAAGCTTCGATGGACTCTCCCCCGCACCGAAACCAGGTCTCTACCTGATCAAGTGCTCACCAGGGACAGGAAACCTCTCATATGACGAAATCCAACACCACCTCCAAGGAGCTCTTCTTCGAGCCCGGGCCCGATAAGGGTTCACGAAGCGCCGCCGCCTTGCTGGTGGTGATCTCTTGGTACCAAAAGGCCCGCGCCGGGCGTATTTCGCCCTGCCGTTTCTACCCGTCGTGCTCCGAGTACGCCGCCGAGGCGGTTCAGGTTCACGGGGCGTTGCGCGGCTCCGCTCTCGCGCTGCGGCGCCTCAGCAAATGCCGCCCCCTGGGCCCCCACGGAATCGACCTGGTGCCCGTAGCCAAGAAAGATAGGACAGCAACTCCATGAAGTCGTTCGCCCACGCAATCGGCACGCTGTTTCAGCCGATCTTCCACCTCTTTGGCTGGATCCTGGCCTTTTTCTACGGCCTGATCCCCAATTATGCGGTGGCAATCATCCTCTTGACGGTCGTCATCATGGGGGCTCTGACCCCCTTCACCATCAAGAGCACCAAGTCGATGGCGGCCATGCAGCGCCTGCAGCCCGAAATCAAGAAGCTGCAGCAGAAGTACAAGGGCCCGGAGAACCGTCAGATCCTCAACGAGGAGATGATGCGCCTGTACCGAGAGGAGGGTGCCAACCCCCTTGGCGGTTGTCTCCCCGTCCTTTTGCAGGCCCCGTTCCTCTTCATCCTGTACAGCGTCATCAAGGGTCTCGCCTTCACCACGGTGAAGGGCAAGGTGATCACCGCCCACCCTCGTTACATCCCTGAATCCTCCAAGATGTTCAAGAATCTGGTCGCGTCACACGGCCAAATCAACGTGTTCGGGATGGACTTGAACCTGAAGGTGTTCTCGGCCCACAGTTCGATCTGGGCGCAACTCCCCTTCTTCATCTTCGTGGCGGTTGCCGTCGGACTGCAGTACTTCCAAATGGCGCAACTCAACAACCGCAGCCGCAAGGCCGGCACACCGATGCCGGCGCAGCAGCTCATGATGCAACGCTTCTTCCCGATCTTTTTTGCATATTTCTACATTCTGATCCCAGCAGCAGTCGTTCTTTACATGATTGTTTCTACAACTATCCGCATTATTACTCAGGACCTGATGTTCCGCGCCGGCATTTCGAACCCCCAGAAGAACGGGGTCAAGCAGGCCGAGAGGGAACTTCCCGCGCCGGCCGCGAAGGCGGAGGACAGCAAACCTTCAACTATCAAGCCGAAGACCCAAAGTCGCTCAAACGCTAAGCGCAAAAGAAAGGAACGGTAACCATGGATTGGGTGGAAACCACCGGTAAGTCCATAGACGAGGCGACCGATCGGGCGCTCGCACACCTAGGGGTGCACCGCGATGACGCCGAGGTAGAGATTCTGGAGGAGCCCAAGGCGGGTTTGTTCGGCCGGGTGCGCGGCGAAGCCCGCGTTCGGGCGCGCGTTCGCCCCGCTGGTCCCCGCCCGAAGCGTTCGCGCCGCTCCGGCGGTCGCGACGACCGTCCCCGTAGTGGTGAGGGTCGTGAGGGGAACAACAAGAACAAGGCACCGAAGTCGAAGCCGACCGAGTCGGAGCGCACCAAGACGAAGGGTGAGCGTCCTGAGGGCGCTCGACCCAAGCAGGCGCCGAAGCAGCAATCGCCGAAGGCGGAACGAGTTTCATCAAAGGAGAGCAGCATGGCTGAAGGAATCACCCTGGCGGAGCAAGGCGAAATCGGGAAGGGGTTCCTCGAGGGCCTGCTCGCCTCGATGAACATTGTGGCGGAGGTCAGCGTCAAGGAGATCGACGACGAGACCGTCGAGCTGTCGGTGAACGCCGATCCCCCGACCGAACTCGGTGTCTTGGTAGGACCGCGCGGAATGACGCTGCAGGCGCTACAGGAAGTTACCCGGACCGTTGTGCAGTCCAAGAGCCCGGGACGTACGGACCGGATCTTGGTGGACGTCGCTCAATATCGTGAGCGTCGGATCGCCGCCCTGGGCCGCTTCGCGAACCAGGTGGCCGCAGAGGTCGTGGAGACCGGCGAAGAGAGGGCTCTGGAGCCGATGTCGGCTGCTGACCGCAAGGCGGTCCACGACGCCCTCTCCGAGCTTGACACCGTGGTGACTCGTTCAGAAGGCGAGGAGCCTCGTCGTTTCGTGGTGGTGTCTCCGGCATAATTGATACCGTGACAAGTCAATGGTTGTACCGCGCCCTCGAGGAATCGAGGGCGCGGGGCTTTTTAGGCCCACTTCCCGTCGAAGTCCAGATCGAGCACGCGAAGGGATTTGAGCGGACCTGGAGCGATCTCTCCCCCACCGCCCCCTCAAGCCTGCTGGATTTGGGCAGCGGAGGGGGACTACCCGGACTCGTCCTCTTCGACGACTGGGGGTGCCCCACCACCTTCGTTGACTCGATGATCAAGAGAACGACGTTCCTCAGCGAGGTCCTCGGGTGGGACGGGGCACCGGCCGGCGGCGAGGTGAAGACGGGTCGGGCGGAGGAGCTGTCACGCCAATCCTGGGCTGACGGCAATTTCTCCCTCGTCACCGCACGATCCTTCGGCCCACCCGCCGTGACCGCGGAGTGCGCGGTTCGCTTCCTCGCCGTGGGGGGCACGCTGATTGTTTCCGAGCCGCCCGATGACACTGCGATGAGCCGGTGGAACCCGGCGGCCTTGGGGCAACTGGGTCTCCATCTCGAGGATCGGGTTCGACACGGTGCGGCCTACCAAGTACTGCGCAAAGTGCGCAGTACCCCGGAGCGTTACCCGAGAGTGATAGGCGTGCCGGGGAAGAGCCCTCTCTTTTGATGTTTCACGTGAAACATCAAACTTCTGCCGATCGGCCTACGACACGTCGCGCAGCTCTGTCGGCTGTCTGAAGGACCTGAAAGTGCGATGGAAGGGCTCTGACGTTCGGTCCCTGACGAGGAAGAACGACGGTGCTGCTCGCCGAGCCGGGTGCTGACCGCTCCCCCACTCCTCGCCTCGATGATGGGTTGCGACCAAAGTGTTTCACGTGAAACATCTGGTCCAGATGACTCGCGGATAGACGGTTCATGCGTAATGCCAGCGGATGATCTCCAGTCCACGTCACCAGGGGTTCAGACGGCGAATCAATTTGGCAGGGAGTATCGAAAACCTTCCCCCTAGTGATGTAGCGAGAGGACAACCCTCGGCAATCGAGATCATTCGCCACCTATTTCACTTTCGAGACGTAGCTGGTCGAGGTCGGGAACACTGGGCCCGACAATGTTTCACGTGAAACACTGGGACCGGCACGACGGGCCGGCGGTGACGGCAGTGGCACTCTCCGAGAATGGTCAAGAAGCCGGTCCGGGGCCGCACTGGAGCAGGTGCTCGCCGAAGTAGGTTCTCCCTGGTCCGCAGTCACGAAGTTTCACGTGAAACAGCCAATGCGATGACTTCTAGCGGGAACCAGTCAGACACCGGCATTCTTTGGGGGTAGGGCGGTTGTTTCACGTGAAACACCCACCTGGCTGCCCATTTGGCTCTCCGAGAACAATCAGCCCCGTGCCGCTCACGAGGAGTAGTGTTGGTCACGGATGTTTCACGTGAAACACCCGAACTTGACGACAATTCCTCAACAGGGTTGAATATCCTTGGAATGTCCAACGGTGGGACGAAGCAAGCGGGGAAGAGGCATATGGCGGACGCCACAAAAATGACGATTTTTGCTGTGGCCAATCAAAAAGGGGGAGTGGGGAAGACCACCACGACCACCTCTTTGGGCGCGGCACTCGCTGAGGCTGGAAAGCGTGTCCTCATCGTGGATCTCGACCCTCAGGGCAATGCGACGACGGGACTCGGCGTTGACGGGAGGCGTTTCGAGAAGTCCGTCTACGACGTCCTCTTGAACGATGTGCCGATGGTGGACATCGTTGAGCCCACTGGATTCAACAACCTCTTCGTGGCGCCCGCCACGCTGGATCTCGCCGGGGTGGAGCAGGAGCTGACTGCCGTCATCTCCCGGGAGTTGCGCTTGAAGCGTGCACTCGCCTCCGTGGAGGGCGACTTCGACTACGTCTTCATTGACTGCCCACCCTCGCTCGGACTGATCACCATCAACGCCTTCGCGGCGGCCACCGATATCATGGTGCCCGTCCAAACCGAGTTCTACGCCCTCGAGGGCCTGACCCAGTTGCGGGCCATCATTGACCTGGTACAGAAGAACTTGAATCCAGATCTCAAGATCACCAAAGTCGTCCTCACGATGTACGACGCCCGCAATACGCTGTCGCAAGACGTGGCCATCGAGGTGCGTCGGCACTTCGCCGAGGAGCTCTGTCGGACCAAGATTCCCCGGACCGTTCGACTGGCGGAGGCGCCGTCCTTCGGTCAGCCCATCACGGTGTTCGATCCCCAATCCAAGGGCGCCAAGGCGTACCGCCAGTTAGCAGAGGAGATCATGAATGGCTAGGAAGCCCGGACTCGGCAAGGGCCTCGGTGCCCTCATTCCCGAAGGACAGGAGACTGTCGAAGAGGTCGAGGTGGTCCCGTCCCAAGGACCATTGCGCCAAATCCCCATCGCGGCGATCAGCCCCAACCAGTTTCAACCTCGCAAGTCCTTCAATGACGAGAGCCTCCAGGCGCTCGCCTCCTCGGTCCGAGAGCTGGGTGTCCTCCAGCCCATCATCGTGCGCCCGCTCGAGGGTGAGCCCGGCCGCTACGAACTGATCGCCGGTGAGCGGCGTTGGCGCGCGGCGGGGATCGCGGGTCTCGAGACCGTACCCGTCTTGGTGCAGGACTCGGTCAACGACCGACTCTCCCTGGAGCAGGCCGTCGTCGAGAATCTTCACCGAGTCGACCTCCACCCCCTCGAAGAAGCGGCGGCCTATCAGCAACTGATCGATGAGTTCGACCTGACCCATGAACAGGTCGCCCAACGCGTCGGCAAGAGCCGAGCCAATATCACCAACACCCTGCGCCTTCTTCAACTCGGCGAAGCCGCTCAATCCGCTCTCGCCCAGTCGCAGATCACCGCTGGACACGCCAGGTCCCTCCTCGCGATCAGCGATCCCGAAGCCCAGGCGACGATGCTGGCCCGCGTCATCAAGAACGAGCTCTCCGTGAGGGCCACCGAAGAGGCGGTGAAGGCATTCCTTGAACCCAAGGTTGTGGACGCCACGTCCACAAGTGTGCCCGACATCGCCGGCCGCCCGCCGAGGCTTCGTCCCGTCCCCGACGCCAGTGTGGCGGAACTCGAGCAATTGCTGGAGGATTACCTCAACACACGAGTGCACGTCGACCTGAAGGGCCGAAACGGCCGCATCATCATCGACTTCGCGGACCTTGACGACCTGGAACGGATCTACATCACCATCTCACAGGTGAAGTAACCCTCAACCTTCAAGATAACCCTCTTCTTGAAGTTATCCCCAAGTTGTGGACGAACCTGTGGGTTTCTTACATTCGTAGGCCGAATCTGACCCTAAATGTAGGGAAAACACCCGATTCGACCAAGAATGAAGACCGTTAGCTGTGGAAAAAGTCCCTAATTGACTGGGAAATTGCTCGAACCAGCTGCTCGGCCTCGTGGGTGGCCAGATTCCCGTGTTCCACGTGGAGCGTGGTCATCTGCGTCTCGCGAAGGATCGGCAGTGCCATACCCGTCACTTCGATCCGCAGGGCGACGTCATCTCGGGACACGGCGTTGGCCACGGCACTGGCTAGCTGCTCGCCACGGCGCGAATATGAGCGATAGCTCGACCAGTAATGGAGGTGGATCCCCTCCCAGTCGGTCTGTTCGGTGAGCGAGATCACTCCGAGGGCGTGCACGGAGTTGGCGTAGGCGGCGACGCGTTCGACCTCCCAGTGGTCGCGCTCGGGCTCGTAGTCGCCGCGGGGCAGGAGGGCGGCGAGCGCGGGTGCCATGGGGCTGGGTCCCCAGACCACGATGGGACCGTATTGGGGCTGGTCGAAGCCCGCCTCGTCGCGCGCGTCACTGACCAGGGTGCGCGACGTCATGGGCGAGAAACGTCGAAGCTCGGTGAGCGTCCGCTGGGTCAGGGTCCCGTTCGTCTCCAGTCCGCAATTGCGTTGGAAGTCGCTGAGGGCCCGGTCGAGCAGGGGGCCGAAGACGCCGTCGACACGGCCCGGATCGAAGCCGAGCTGGGAGAGCCGTACCTGCAATTCGGCGACGTCGTCTCCTCGTAAATAGGGACTCACCAGGTAGAGAAGGCGGTCGCCGAGTCGCCAGCCCGCTTCGAGCAGTCGCGCCCAGGTGACGTCGTCGACGACGCCGGTGATGGCGAGCCCCCGTGAACGTTGAAAGGCCTCGACCGACGATTGGGTGGATTCAGAGAAGGTCTCCCCGAGGTTGTCGACCGGCACGAAGCCGAGCGAGGTCAGGCGCTCGTGAAGTTCGCGGACCTGGCGGCCCGTCGCGCCCAGAGAGAGTGAGGTGGTGCTCAGAACTACTTACAGGTTCGCGGTGATCTCTTGTAGCAGCGCACCCTTGGGCTTGGCGCCGACCAGACGGGCGACCACCTCTCCGTCCTTGAACAGCAGCAAGGTCGGAATGCTCATCACCGAGTACTTGGTCGCGGTGGCCACGTTGGAGTCGACATCGAGCTTGCCGATGGCGAACTTCTCGGCCTGCTCGTCGGCCAGTTCCTCGAGGATCGGGGCGATCATCTTGCACGGGCCGCACCATTCGGCCCAGAAGTCCACCAGTAGGGGCTTGTCCGAGGAACGGACGACCTCATCGAAAGTGGCGTCGGTCAGGGTCGTGATCTTGTCGCTCATGGCTTCCTCCCACAATGTCGCTCGACAATCGCAGCGCAGGAACCACCTTAGCGAGTGGGCGTTAGAGACCCTGCGCTTCGAGCCAGCGTTCGGCGTCGATGGCCGCCACGCAGCCTGAGCCCGCCGAGGTGATGGCTTGGCGATAGACGTGGTCCTGGACGTCACCCGCGGCGAAGAGTCCTTCGACCGAGGTGAAGGAGCCGAGGCCGGTGCGGACGTAGCCGTTCTCTTCGAGCTCGACGCTGCCCGCGACCAGCGTGGTGTTGGGAATGTGTCCGATGGCGACGAAGACCCCCGTTACGGCCAGGGTCCGTTCCTCGCCGCTCACCGTGTCGCGCAGGCGAAGCCCGTTGACGCGGTCCTCACCGAGGACCTCAAGAACCTGAGAGTTCCACGCGAAGGTGATCTTCTCGTTGGCGAAGGCCCGCTCCTGCATGATCTTGGACGCGCGAAGGGCGTCGCGCCGGTGCACGACGGTGACCGAGGAGGCGAAACGGGTGAGGAAGAGGGCCTCCTCCAGGGCCGAGTCGCCGCCGCCGACCACGGCGATGTCGTGACCGCGGAAGAAGAAACCGTCACAGGTGGCGCAGGTCGAGAGTCCGTGGCTGAGGAGTCGCTCCTCGCCGGGCACGCCCATCATCAAGGAACGGGCACCGGTCGCCAGGATGACCGCGTCGGCGGTGACGCTCGGTTCCTCGTCGTCAGTCAACCACGCGCGAAAGGGCCGGGAGGTGACGTCGAGTCGCTGAACCTTGGAGACCCGCAACTCGGCTCCGAATCGAGCGGCCTGCTCGCGCATCCGCGCCATGAGCTCGGGTCCGGTCAGGGCCTCGGGAAAACCCGGGAAGTTCTCAATGTCGGTGGTCAACATGAGTTGGCCACCGGGTTGATCGGTGGTGGACGACGGCTCTCCCTCGATGACCAGCGGGGAGAGTTGGGCGCGCGCGGTGTAGATGGCGGCGGTCAACCCCGCGGGACCGGAGCCGACGATGAGGACGCGAGTGTGGGTCATGACTTCCTTGCGGTGAGCGGGCGGCGCTTGCGCCAGATGACGAGCCCCAGCGTGATGAAGATGGCTCCGACCACGAGATAGGTGATCCACACGTGATGCGCGAAGAAGTAGATGGTGGAGAAGCGCACCAGGGCGATGACCAGGGCGGCGATGACCACCACGCCCACGAGGAGGAGGATGAAGCCGTAGGCGATGAAGCGTCCGGCGAGCAGGATGGGACGCAACACGCGGTCGTGCAAGGCGTCCATGAAGCGGTCGAGATACGAGAACAGCGTGTCGACGACGTCGGGATTGGGCCGGTCAGTTCCTTCGCTCACGTCTAAAACTTAGTGGTGATTGGGGGGACATGCCTCGAGCCAGGTCAATCCGATGAGCCCCGGGCCGCCGTGCGTGCCCACCGTGGGTCCCATATCGGCCACGAGGAGCGGGAACTCGGGCTCGAGCCCCGCGACGAGGGACCGCAGCGTCTCGACGTAGGGGGACTGGGCGTGGATGAGCGACAGGCGCCGCAGGGGTGCGTGCGAGGCGGCGGTGGCGGCGATGGTCCCCATCGCCCTCGCGGCGGTGCGTTGGCGGCCGGCCTCGGCGACGATGCCGTCGCGCAGGGCCAACAAGGGCTTGATCGAGAGGACCTGACCGATCAATGCGCGCGCTCCGCCGACTCGTCCGCCCTTGATGAGGTGGTCGAGGGTGTCGAGCATGGCGATCACCCCCACCCGCGAGCGGGCGTCGAGGGCGTGGGCTTCGAGTTGGTCCAGGCTCGCGCCCGCCGCCGCCAGTTCGGCCACGTCGATGGCCAAGAGGCCCTGGGCCATGGAGACCGCCTCGGTGTCGACGACGCGGACGTCGATGGAGCCCGCCATCGCGTCGCGCGCGACGCAGGCGGACTGATACGTGCCCGAGAGCGCGGCCGACAGGGTCAACACGATGACCCCATCGCAGCCATCGGCGGCCGCTTGGTCGAAGGCTTCGCGAAAGGCGCCGGGGGAGGGGGCGGAGGTCTCGGGCAGGGTGCGCGACTGGGCGCAACGTCGCCAGAAGTCCTCGATGGACAAGGTGACCCGGTCGACGAACTCCTCGTCGCCGAAGCGGATCGACAGTGAGACCATGACGATGCCGAGGCGTTCGAGTTCGGCCTGTGGAATGTCGCTGGCACTGTCGCAGATAACGCGGATGTCGCCCATCGGCCCCCCTTGGTCCGGCTCTAGCCTTGCACTTTTCGTCGGGCGCCCTCGGTCCCGCGCTGGGCCACGAGAACGAAAAGGACATAGGTCACGCCCCCCACGAGGGCGGCGAATGCGCCGCGCACCACGAGGCCGGTGCCGTGCGTCGAGGTCACGCTGGACCACGCCGCGGCCATGACCAGGCCCATGGCGAGTGATGCGTAGACGCTGCGGCGCACGTGGACGCCCCAGATGGTCGACGCGATGGCGACGCGGCGCAGGCGCAGGACGACGACGGCGACCAATGCGGCCGCGGCGTAGGCCAGGGAGACGCTGGCCGTCAAACCCGCCAGTGAGTGGCGGCCCAGCACCACGCACAGGGCGATTGTCAGGGCGTTCTGGAAGCCGTAGAGCCCGAAGACGTCGACCGCGCGCTGCATGGCCTGGAGTCCCCGCACGCAGAGCTGGAAGATGGTGAAGCCCGGCAGACCGGCCGCGAGGATCGCCAGGACCGTCCCCGCGGGCAGGCGTGTGGCGACGTCGGCGTGGTTGAGCAGGATGCCCACCACCCCCTGGGCGAGGATGATCAAGGCGACGGTGCAGGGGATGATGATGACCAGGGATTGGCGCAGGCCGAAGGCGAGTCGCTCGGACAAGCTGTCGTAGTCGCCCAGGGTCGCGAACTGGGCCAGCTGGGGCGTCAAGACGCCGAGGACCGAGACGACCACCACCGCGTAGGGCATCTGCATGAACGACCACCCGTAGGTGTAAGCGCTCACGGGTCCGTTGCCACCCACGCCGAAGGCGAAGGCGAGGAGCACGTAGAGCGACGCCTGGTTGGCGACGACCACCAGCAAGGTCCACGAACCCAGTCGGCTGATGGTGCGCAGGGCGGGGTCGTGCACGTCGAGACGGAAACGGAGCCGCCCTAAGTCGCTGCGAGCGAGCGAGGGCCACATGATGACGAATTGGACCCCCACCCCGGCCGTGGTGCCCGCGGCCAACCATAACAAGTAGTGGGACCCGATCAGCGACGACACGCTGGGTGTCGGGTCCACGAGGTGGAACCAGATCAAGACGGCGATGCAGACGAAGTTGTTCGCCACCGGCGCCCAGGACCCGATGGCGAACTTCTGGCGGACGTTGAGCAGCGCGGTCGCGATTCCGATGACGCCGTAGAAGAAGATCTGCGGGACGAACCACCGGAGGAATTCGGTGGCGACCAGACGTTGCTGGGCGAGGGCGTGGAGTTGGGTGCTGGAGGAGCTGTGCTGGAGGAAGGTGAAGCCCTGGATGATCCACGGCGCCAGGACCCAGGAGAGGCCCGAGGCGACGACCAGGACGATGAGCGCCGCGGTGGTGACGGTGGAGATGGAGCGCCACGCCCGCCTCTCACCGTCGAGGGCGAGGCGCTCGACGACGACGGGGATGAAGGTGGCACTGAGGACGCCGCCGATGACCAGGTCGAAGAGCATGTTGGGAATGGTGTTGGCGAGGTTGAAGGCGTCAGCCAGGGGCGTGAACCCGAGGACCCAGGCCAGGACCAGGACTCGCAGCAGTCCGGTGGCCCGAGACACCGCCGTCCCGCCGGCCATGGATACCACCCGTCGGCCGTGCGACACGCCGCGACTCATCGTGCGTGTCGCCCCTGGGACTTGCGACGGAAGGTGCGCAGCCACCACCAGGCCAGCACGAAGAGCGAGGCGCCGCTCAAGAGGTAGCCCACGATGGAGGCTCCCGCCACCCGAACCTGAATCGCCGCGTGGGCCAGTTCGATCTTGCCGTCGGGGGTGGTGAGCTCGACCTGCAGGGTCAAGGACTGGCCCTGACGGTTGGTCACCGGGATGCGCAGCGACTTCGTGGAGGTCGCCAGCGTCACCGCTTGAGGGTTCTGGTTCTTCGTGAAACTGAGGCGGTCGGTGATGAAACGTAGGACGACCGTGACGGGGTAGCGGGCGGTCGAGAAGAGGGTGATGGGCAGGTCGTTGCCCGATCCCGTCAAAGTGATGGCGGAATCGTCGATGCGAAAACTGCGCAACTGCTGGTCGAGGTAGGACTCGGCCGACTCGATGGCGCCCTGTCGCGCCGCGGGGCTTCCCAGTTGCTCGGCCTGGGCGGAATAGCTCTCGAGGGCGACGGTCTGCGAGGGCGAGGCGATCGCCTGGAGGTAGGAGTTCGTGCGGCTGAGCAGGCGCGAGAGCGCGGCGACGTTGCCGCTCGACCAGGGTGACGGTGCCACGGGAACCAGTTGCCGAGACGCCGGACTGTCGTCGGCTCCGATGAGGGAGCCGCTGAAGGACTCCGACAGGGTGCTCGGCGTGAAGAAGGGGTTGGACTGGCTCGCCGAGAGCAGTTCACTTAAGAAGACGGGGGAGAGCGAGCCCGTATTGAGCGGCAAGACGACGGTGCGAACCGAACGAGCGTTGGGGGCTTCGAAGTGCAAGAACGCCAGTTCCGCCAAGGTCATGGCGACCCGCCGACCCGGTTCGATGGCGGAGTTCTCCGTCAGTTGTTGCAGGCCGCTGTCCGTGGCCAGAGCGACCGCGCCACTCACGCCGGTGACGTTGAAGGGCTCCCCCCAACCCAGCGTGGTCGACGGCGTGGGACTGAAGGCGGAGTCGGGCAGGACGAACTCCTTGAATCCGGCCCGGACGAGCGCCGCGAGCGCCGAGCCCGATGGAGCGCCCTCGAGGTACACCGGCCCGTCGGAGTATCGACCACTGACGCTGCGCAGCAACTGGGTGACGAGGTTGACCTGGCGGGCCACCTCCCCCGAGAAGCCGTTGGCCGCGAGCCCCGCGAAATCGACCGAGGACGGCGGGGCCACGATGACGCGATGCTCGGCGCTCGTCAGGGAGTTCGCCAGCGCGCGTCGCCATGAAAGTCCGGAGCTGCTCAGGAGCGATCGGCTCAACGGTCGATAGTCGGTCGCGATGGTGAGGGGCAGGGCGCCGGCGTGGGCGATGGCGGTGAAATTCGCCTCCGACGTGCTCGCGGAGGCCCACGCCAGGGGATCGACCACCGGAATCAGGTCGACTTGCAGGGGCTGCAGGACCGGAGTGGCGCGAACAGCCAGCATCGACCACTCGAGGCGGCGCACGCCGGCGATGGTGACGCTGATGGCGAGGGGGTAGACCCCGTCGCAATTCGCGACCGTACAGGGCAGGCGCAGGTGAAGGGGCTGGTTCGCGCAATGCTGGCTGGTCCCGGTTCCGTCGAGGCTGAACACCGAGACGTTCACGTCGAGGACGGTTCCGCTCTGACAACGCGAGGGGCGCAGCGAGGTCGTGGCGATGGCGGGGGAACTGGGTCCCACGCCCTCGCCCAACGACGTGACTTCGGACCGGTAGACGATGCGAGGAAAGAGCGAGAGCGTGAGGTCGTTCACCCCACTCGAGGGAACCTTGAGCCGCAGGGAGAAAACACCGGCCCCCGTGGCGTTCAGGGACGCGGTCGACGACTCCGAGAGCACGCTGAAGGAGGGGGTCGCGGTGGCCTGCGCGGCCGAAGGCCACGTCAGCGTTGCGAGGCCGAGGAGTACGACGCTGAGCGCCCGCCACCAGGATGAAAATTGGTGGAACATGCTGACACAGGCTACCTGCGACGGCGACGGTGCCGCATCTCTCCTAACCTTTCTTCGCAGTGCTTTCCTTCGACGACTTCCCACAACGACTCGCGCGACTCGCGCACTGGTCCGCTCCGCTCGCCCGAGCCTTCGAGCAGGCGGGTTTTCGCCTCTACGCGGTGGGTGGGGCCGTTCGCGACGCCGTGTTGGGCCTGGAACCGGGCGATGACTTCGAAATCGACTTCACCACGGACGCTCGACCCGACGACATCGCCGCCGTGATGGCGCCATTGTGCGGAACTCTCTGGGAGCAGGGCCGTGCCTTTGGAACCATCGGCGGCATCTTGCGCGACAACGGCCTCAAGGCCGAGGTGACCACGTTCCGCTCCGAGGAGTACGTCGACCATTCGCGCAAGCCCGCGGTCACCTGGGGTGACTCACTGGAGGCCGATTTGAGCCGGCGAGACTTCACCATCAACGCCTTGGCGCTCGACGTCGTCAATCTGCTGTCTCAGCCCGACGGGGTTCAGACCTTCTTCGACTACTTCGGCGGTTTCGCCGATCTCCACGACCGGGTGCTGCGGACCCCGATCGATCCAACCGTGTTGTTCTCCGATGATCCGCTGAGGATGCTGCGCGCCGCCCGTTTCGCCGCCCGCTTCGATCTGCGCATCGAACCGGCGCTGGAGGCGGCGGCGGCGAACTGCGCCGAGAAGCTCTCCATCGTCTCGGAGGAACGAATTCGCGGCGAGCTCGACCTCTTGATGATGACCGAACAGCCCTCCATCGGACTCGACTTCATCGTGCGCACGGGTCTCGCTCAGCATTTCTTCCCCGAGTTGCCGATGCTGCAGCTCGAACAGGATCCCATCCACCACCACAAGGACGTCTTGAAGCACACCTGGGCGGTGGTGGACAAGACCTCGCCGCGCTTGCGCCTGCGCCTGGCCGCGTTGTTCCACGACATCGGAAAGCCGCCGACCCGCGCCATCACCTCCGACGGTGTCACCTTCCGCTTCCACGAAGTGGTGGGCGCCAAGATGACCCGCAAGAGGATGACGGCGCTCAAGTACTCCAAGGAGATGATCGACGACGTCGCGACCCTGGTGGAGCTGCACCTTCGCTTCCACACCTACAAGCTCGGCTGGAGCGACTCGGCGGTGCGCCGCTACGTCAATGACGCGGGTCCCCTGCTCGAGGACCTGAACGAACTCACCCGTTGCGACTGCACCACTCGGAATTGGCGCAAGGCGAAGGAGTTGGCGGCGCGCATGGACGACCTGGAGGTCCGCATCGTCGAACTGCGCGCCCAAGAGGACCTCGACAATCAGCGCCCGGCCCTTGACGGGACCGAGGTCATGGCCCTGCTGGAGCTGGGTCCGGGTCCCCAGGTGGGACGGGCCATGCGATTCTTGATGGAGATCCGGCGCGAGGAGGGCGAGATCTCCAAGGCCGAAGCGGCGCACCGCTTGCGCGAATGGTGGATGGAAGAGTCCGGTCAGGTCTCCTGAGAAAGATGCCCCCGCCCGAAGGCGGGGGCATCATTCTTGACGCTGGGGGGGACTACGGCCAGACGGGGTTCTCGGCCCCGGCGGCGAACTCCTCGATCATGTTGTGGGCGACGTCGTCGTGGAACTGCACCGGCGGCGACTTCATGAAGTAGGCGCTGGGTCCGAGGATGGGTCCACCGATGCCGCGGTCCAGGGCGATCTTCGCGCAGCGAACCGCGTCGATGATGACACCGGCCGAGTTCGGCGAATCCCAGACCTCGAGCTTGAGTTCGACGTTGAGGGGCACGTCACCGAAGTTGCGGCCCTCCATGCGGATGTAGGCCCACTTGCGGTCCTTCAGCCACGGCACGTGGTCGCTCGGTCCAACGTGCACGTCGTCGGAGTCCAGGACGTAGTTCTCGATCTGCGAGGTCACGGCCTGGGTCTTGGAGACCTTCTTCGACTCGAGGCGCTCACGGTCCAGCATGTTCTTGAAGTCCATGTTGCCGCCGAAGTTCAACTGGTAGGTGTGGTCCAGCGCCAATCCGCGGTCCTCGAAGAGGCGCGCGAGCAGACGGTGGGTGATGGTGGCGCCGACCTGGCTCTTGATGTCGTCGCCGATAATCGGCACGCCGGCGTCGGCGAACTTCTTGGCCCATACGGGATCCGAGGCGATGAAGACCGGGATCGCGTTGACGAAGGCGCAACCCGCGTCAATCGCCGCCTGGGCGTAGAAGCGCTGCGCGTCCTCCGAGCCGACCGGCAGGTACGAGACCAGGACCTCGGCGCGCGTGTCGCGCAGCACCTGGGCGACATCGACCGGCTCCGCCGGTGACTCGTCGATCATGGCGCGGTAGTACTTGTTCAGGCCGTCCATCGTCGGACCGCGTTGGACGGTGATGCCCAGGGCCGGCACGTCGGCGAACTTGATGGTGTTGTTCTGTCCACCCTCGATCGCCTTCGAGAGGTCGCTGCCGACCTTGGTGGCGTCGACGTCGAAGGCGGCGACGAACTCGAGGTCGCTGACGTGATAGTCCCCCAAGAGAACGTGCATGAGACCAGGAACCTTGTCCTCGGCCTTCGCGTCCTTGTAGTACGTCACGCCCTGAATGAGTGAGCTGGCGCAGTTCCCGACGCCGGCGATGGCCACGCGAATCTTTTCCATGGCTCTCCTTTCCTACTTCGCTTCCGACGCGAAGGTGTGCTGATTGTTCCGTTCGGTGGACAACAGGTTGTCGATCCACTCGAGGTCCAACTCGACTCCCTTGACCGCGTGCGCCATGACGCTGCGGGCGTAGGTGTCGAGTTGCTCATTGCGAGCGCCGGCCTGCATTTCGGCCAGTCGCTCCACAAGATCCGTGCGCCGGCGCTCCAGGAGCACCACGCGAAGAGAGGGGGTGAGGTACTTCGCCAGCGCCACGCGCAGCGAGAAGCTGCGCGAGTCGTCCAAGGTGGCGGGGTCGGCCAAGAGGGCGACGAAGGCCTCGCGTCCCTGGGGGGTGATGCGGTACACCTTGCGCGAGCGCCGCCCCAGTCCCTGGGAGCTGCGCAGGGCGCGCAACGACGCGCGCTCACCCGAGAGCGAACCCGTCGACAGGGTGCTCGCGCGCTCGACGGCGGTGACCGCTTCGACCAGTCCCTGGCGCTCGAGGCGGTTGAGGGCGGGGTAGATCGAGCCGAAGGAGATGTTGGCGGAGACCCCGAGACGGTCACGGACCTGGGTGCGGATCTCGTAGCCGTGATGGTCGCGGTCCATGAGAAGACCCAAGATGGCGATGTCCAACATGTGTTTCATCATATCAAATCGATATATCGAACGTAACAAAGTGACGAAGCGATGACGAAAAGCCGTCGTAGACAAC
>Ga0208872_1001214_pt1 | contig 16254 bp, 13 predicted proteins | sample CryBogCBH12Aug08_FD_185508 | JGI IMG/M metagenome (GOLD analysis project Ga0208872, IMG submission 185508) | Freshwater microbial communities from Crystal Bog, Wisconsin, USA - CBH12Aug08 (SPAdes) | ecosystem: Environmental > Aquatic > Freshwater > Lake | place: Crystal Bog, Wisconsin, USA...
AACAGGCATAACCCAACCAATCCATTACACACAATCATGATCGCAGAGAACACAGCCTCACGGGCTTCTGTTGGATCATCCGCGCCATGAGAAATCATGACCGATAGAACTGCGACTTCAATGATCGTTACTGAAATGGTCAGCACTAATGTTCCAAGCGGCTCGCCAAGTTTCAAGCCAACAATTTCGGCATATTCTAATGCCGCAAATACTGATCCAATAAGGATGATAGCGGCGATGATATAGGGCGCATACATAAAAAAAGGCGGGATCGTCAGCAGCAGGTTTTCGCCATATCTGAAGGTCGCCATCATCGTCACGCCAAAAATCGGGAATGCGAGGGCGCGCCAACTTGTCCGAAAGGCAGAGGTTTTACTCACGCTCATGATCTTAAAACACCCAAAAAATGCGATTTGATATTCCTGATCAGGAATGGCCTCTTCCAAATAACAAAAGTCGCGCATAAATCTAGGGTTATGACGATTGGCGCTCACAGTTCTGACGAGACCGCCCTTGAGAGTGGCGCGGACATGGAAGAAGGCGACCTTGCTTCCCCAAGCAAGGAGGACCTTGCGCTTGAGGGACAAAGCGCCGAGCCCCCAGAAAGCGTCAGACGCGGCATCGGCGTCATTCGTGAATATTGGAAAAACGCGCCAGATGGCCCAGGCGTTTACCGCATGATCGCTGATAACGGCGATGTTCTTTATGTCGGTAAAGCAAAAAATGTTCGCAAACGCGTCGCCAGCTATACGCGGCTTGCTGGACACGTCAATCGTATTGCACGAATGATTTCTGCAACAAGCTCAATGATCTTCATCTCTGTTGCGACAGAGACAGACGCCTTGTTGCTTGAAGCAAATCTGATCAAACAACTCAAACCGCGTTTTAATGTTTTAATGCGGGATGATAAGTCTTTTCCATATATTTTAATCGCCAATGATCATGAGGCTCCCCAGATCACGAAACATCGTGGCGCGAGAGGTCGAAAAGGTGATTATTATGGTCCTTTCGCCAGTGTCTGGGCGGTTAATCGCGCCTTAAATGCGCTCGAGCGCGCCTTCCTTTTGCGCTCATGCTCACAAAGCTATTACGACAATCGAACTCGCCCATGTTTATTGCATCAGATCAAACGCTGTTCGGCGCCATGCACGGGAGAAATTTCAAAAGAAGATTATGCGGCGCTTGTCGGGAAAGCGCGCCAGTTTCTGTCTGGTAAAAGCCAAAGCGTTCGTGAAGCGCTCGCCTTGGAAATGACTGAGGCCGCGGAAGTGTTGGCGTTTGAGAAAGCCGCGCGTCTTCGTGACCGTATTTCAGCATTATCAGCCATTCAAGGCGCACAAGGCATTAATCCACGCACAATTGAGCAGGCGGATGTCTTTGCCGTCGCAAAAGAGGCTGGGCGATTTTGCATTGAAGCTTTTTTCTTCCGTGCTTATCAAAATTGGGGCAACCGCTCGTATTTTCCCCGCGCCGACGCCTCATTAACTGAAAATGACGTGCTTGAGGCTTTCTTAGCGCAATTTTATGATGATAATCCTCCAGCCCCGATCGTTCTCCTGTCTCACCCCATTGATGACGGAGCCCTTCTGGAACAAGCCCTTTCAACTAAAAATAATAAAAGCATTAAGATCATCGCCCCACGTCGCGGCGAGAAGAAAGAGCTTGTCGACCAGGCCCTGACAAATGCAACACAATCGCTAAGCCGCAAACTTTCAGAGGATGCAAATCAACAGACCTTGCTTGCAGCGCTTGCAAAGGTGTTCGATATGGAAACGCCTCCAACCAGAATTGAAGTCTACGACAATTCTCATATTAGTGGATCGCACGCTATCGGCGCCATGATCGTTGCTGGCCCAAGTGGTTTTATGAAAGCGCATTACCGAACATTTAACATTAAAGATACGGAACTGGCGCCTGGCGATGACTTTGGCATGATGCGTGAAGTGTTAACCCGACGCTTTGCGCGATTGACAAAAAATCAAGAGACACAACCTGCGGCTGACGTCTTTCCAACAAAGCCCGATCTTATTTTAATTGATGGCGGACAAGGCCAATTAAGCGTTGCGCAAGAAGCTTTGGCGCTCTCTGGCGTTTCGGATATCACCCTTGCTGCGATTGCAAAAGGTGCAGATCGCACCTTGGGCAGAGAGCAGATATTTACAAAAAAGCGTGAGCCTTTTCGTTTGTCGCCGCATGATCCTGCACTTTATTTCATTCAAAGATTACGAGATGAAGCACACCGCTTTGCCATTGGCACGCATCGCGCCAAGAGAAAAAAAGAGTTCATCAAAAACCCGCTGGATGAAGTGCCTGGAATTGGGCCAACGCGTAAGCGCGCCCTTTTGCACGCCTTTGGGTCCGCAAAGGCCGTATCGCGCGCAGCGCTCTGTGACCTTGAGAAAGTCCCTGGCATTAACAAGGCGACGGCGCAATCAATCTACGATTTCTTTCAAAAAAAATAACAGCCATTGATGCAAACCCAATGTAAACGCCTCTCTCTAGCCAGCCTTTTCAATAAAATTTTTGTTTCTCAGGATAAGGGTTAATCGACCCTTAACCGAGCCATTTTAAGCTTCGACAATTGGTGACGCACATCTGGCGGCGCGCGCCAATTTAGATCGCATCCATCCCTTTTTTCTGCCAGTTAGGCGATGTTTTCCATGCGTAGCCATTACAGAGGTTATCTTTCAGAACAGATCAGCGAATTTACAGCCAATAGGTTCAAGCAAACCATTGGTCTCGTCATGATCGCTGCGTCAGCCGGCTTATCTGTAGCGCTGATGACATGGTCTGCGCGCGATCCCTCGCTTAATCATGCAACCAATACGCCTGTGAGAAATCTATTGGGCGCGCCAGGGGCAATTATCGCCGATGTTGTCATGCAGTTGATTGGCTTTGGCGCAATTGCCGCAATCCTGCCACTCGCCATTCAAGGGATGCGACTGATCAGATTGCGCCGCGGCGGGCGTAACTTCTGGAATTTCGGACTTTGGGCCTTGGGCGTCATGGCGACAGCTGCAACTGCGGCCCTTTTGCCCGCCTCAGATCGCTGGCCCTTGCCGACAGGTCTTGGCGGCGTGGTTGGCGATGGGCTCCTCGCCCTGCCCCGCATGATCTTTGGGGACGCGAGCATTGCTATGGCGATCTTTGGCGTCGCCTGCGCCTTAATCGCTATTCTTGCTGTCAGCGGATCTGCAGGGCTTGGCGCAAGAGAAGAGCCAGACATCAGCGACGACACGCTCATTGCTGAAGAAGAAAAACAAAAAACATATGATGATGAAGATATGGAAGGCGAGCCTGGATTTGCGCTTATTTCAGTCGGCGCCTTAATTCACGCTGCGCTTGCGACAAAAAGCTGGATGAAAAGAACAGCGCAAAAAGTAAAAGGATTAAACAAAAAAACCACGCAGAAGACGCAAACAGCGTCTGCGCGCAAAGAGCCGTCTTTTGAAGATTTCGAAAGCTATGCGTCATTTGCGCCAAAGCAGGCGCGTAACCTTGACGAGGTCGCTGATGGAGATGAAGAGGCGCCAATCGCAGCGCCGCGCCGTAAGCAGCGCCAACCCTCGCGTTCAGCTCAGCCTAAATCATCAGAGATTTACGATAAGCCCCCATTGGCGTTACTTGCTGAGCCTAAAAAGAACCAAGGCGGCGCGCGCATATCCGAAGAAATGCTTGAAGAAAATGCGCGCCTGCTTGAGGGCGTTCTCGACGACTTTTCTGTTCGCGGAGAGATTATCAATTCGCGTCCAGGCCCAGTTGTCACGCTCTATGAGCTTGAGCCTGCCGCCGGCGTTAAATCCTCTCGCGTTATCGGACTGGCAGATGATATCGCCCGCTCAATGTCAGCAATTTCCGCGCGCGTCGCAGTTGTATCTGGCCGTAATGCAATTGGTATTGAGTTGCCAAATCAACGTCGAGAAACGGTTTATCTCAAAGAGTTGATCGGCAGCGAGGAATTTTCGCATTCAAGCCACAAACTTGCCATTGCTTTAGGCAAGACAATTGGCGGAGAGCCCGTCATCGTTGACTTGGCGCGCATGCCGCATCTTCTGGTTGCAGGCACAACAGGCTCTGGAAAATCTGTCGCCATCAACACAATGATCTTATCCCTGCTCTATCGGCTTAAACCCGAAGAATGCAGGCTGATCATGGTTGACCCAAAGATGCTGGAGCTCTCTGTCTACGACAATATACCCCATCTTCTAACGCCAGTTGTGACAGACCCTAAAAAAGCGGTTGTCGCTTTGAAATGGGCCGTGCGTGAAATGGAAGATCGATATAGAAAAATGTCTAAACTTGGCGTTCGAAATATCGATGGCTTCAATGCGCGGGTGAGCGATGCGCTGACAAAGGGTGAAACGATTACCAGAACGGTTCAAACCGGCTTTGATCGTGAAACAGGTGAGGCGATCTTCGAGCATGAAGCCATGGCGCTCACTAAACTTCCCTATATTGTTGTCATCGTCGATGAGATGGCTGATCTCATGCTGGTCGCAGGCAAGGATATTGAAGGCGCAATCCAAAGACTGGCGCAGATGGCGCGCGCGGCCGGCATCCATTTAATCATGGCCACTCAAAGACCATCTGTTGACGTCATCACCGGCACAATCAAAGCTAATTTTCCAACCCGTATCTCGTTCCAGGTCACGTCAAAGATTGATAGTCGGACAATTCTTGGCGAACAGGGCGCAGAGCAGTTATTGGGCCAAGGCGACATGCTTTACATGGCAGGCGGCGGAAGAATTTCTCGCGTTCATGGCCCATTTGTCTCTGATGCTGAGGTTGAGAAAATTGTCGATCACCTCAAGCTGCAAGGCATGCCCCAATATCTTGACGCCATTACAACGGAAGATGACGCCAATGATAATGAGATGTCAGCTGCTCCAGGCAGCATGGATGCAGAAGAAGGCGGAGATCTTTATGATCGCGCGGTCAATATCGTCTTACGCGATCGCAAATGCTCAACCAGCTATATTCAGCGTCGTCTTTCTGTTGGCTATAATAAGGCAGCCTCTCTCGTAGAGCGGATGGAGCAAGAAGGCGTCGTCAGCCAGGCCAATCACGCTGGCAAGCGCGAAATATTAGTTGGCGGCGGCGTTGATCGCGGCGCATTTGATATTGAAGCCGCTGAATAAGCAGAATTATTTACCTAGCCATGCCGCGTGAGCCATTCTCGCCTTTGATCACGCTCTTTTGTGCTAAAGAAGACGATATGACGAATCGGGATCTTAACGTGAAGAAAATCGCTCTTGTTTTGACTGGCCTTTGTCTGCCCCTATCCGCCCCTGCTTTTGCACAAGCAGTTGCGCCATCGTCGACAGAAACAAAACCGACCGCGCCGCCACAAAGCGAGCAGAAAACCCTTGAGCCTAATTCTGCTGCGCCTGGCGCCCAGGAGTCCAAACCAACACAGGCCTCAGAGAGCGGCGATCCAAAAGCGTCTGAGAATAAAAAAGGCGTGAAGGCATCAAAAAGCCCCCTGCAACTTGGTAAGAAGAACGCAGCGCCGCCCAAACCAATGGAGCGCGGCGAAGCCGTTAAACGCGCTGATGCTTTTTTCAACTCATCCCCGGTTATGACTGCTGACTTTGTGCAAATTGGCGCTGACGGAAAGAGATCAGAGGGCAAATTATATGTACAGCGAGCTGGTCGCGTTCGGTTTGAATATGCCCAGCCTGCAACAATGGAAGTCGTCGCTGATGGCGTGCAAGTTGCGGTTCGCGATAGAAAATTAAATACTCAGGATCTATATTTTATCGCCCAGACGCCTCTTAAATTTCTTATGAAGGAAAAAATAGATTTAGAGAAGGATGTCACCGTTCAGGATGTGACGACCGATGACGCTGGCGTGACTATTTTTATTGAGGACAAAGTCACCTTTGGCGGCACCTCGCATTTGCGCTTAATTTTTGATCCCAAAAATTTTACGCTTAAGCAATGGCAGGTCAAGGATCCTCAAGGATATGAAACCTTAATTTCTCTCTTCAATATTGATCAGACGAAAACGCCGGATCCAGAGCTCTTCAAAATTACCAAATAAGGCGCTCAATTTTCCCAATATCATGAAAAACGCCCAAAACACTCAGCGCTTAATCGCCAGAGTGCGTTGGGCGCCTTTGCTCAATATTTCACCAGATATTGAAGAAACGCCATTCTTATGCTCTCGCATGCGCTGGCGTCACTTCTCCTGTTGAATGATTGACAATTACACCACCCCAAATTGTATTATTTGGAACAATCTTTGTTGTGTTCTCAGCTGTCATGATGCGCGTTGAGAATATTGAAACACCTTGCACAACACCCTTGATATTGTCGCCAACCTCAATCTCATCGCCAATATCAAACGGCTTATTCACCATAATCAGCAACCCGCTTGCTAAATTACTCAGCGTGCCTTGCAGAGCCAATCCAACAACCAAGCCTGCCGCGCCGATGGCGGCGAAAAGCGGCGAGAGATTAATCTCCAAAGCCGAAAGGCCGGCAAGCAAACCAAAAAACAACACAACGCGCCCTGACCAATCAATGATAAAACCACGCAACAGCTGAGAAGCAGATGACGAGATGGTCAAAGAACGACCGATCGCAGCCCTCACAATTCTGGAAATAAAATAGGAAACGATCAGATAACAAAAGAACAAAATAATATTTTTAGCCCAACGGATCCCGCCCTCGTCTGAGCCCCCCCAGCTTTTTATGCGCGCAAGGGTTGAGCTATAATCGGAAACGTCAATTTTGGTTGCTGAGACAGCCTCAGCATAAGCGCGCATCGCCTTTGTATCGCCGCCAAGCACGTCAAGCTGCGCCAAGATCACTTTAAGGCGATCAATGATTTCTGAGCGTTCAGCCGATAGTTTTGTCGACTGATTAACAAGCTGACGTTTGATATTATTGATGGCATCGTCTGCTTTTTGATCGATTTTTGACGTCTCAGCCTCTGTAGGCTTTGTAGTGGCTGAAGCCCCAGACGCTGCAGCGAGCTCACGGTTTTTTCTACGTAATGCTAATTCTGCGTTGCTATGCTGCGCCACTTTTGTGCGCAATGACAAAAACCATGCTTGGGCTTCGGTTTCTAGATCCTCCTTGGTCATCGGCTGGATAACGAGCTTAAGATCGTCAACATCAATTTTTGGATCTGCAAGCGTTCGTGCGGACGACGCTGGTTTTTTTACAACGACGGGCGCGGGCTCCAGTTCCTGAGCAGCCGTCACGGCTTGGGTCTGAGGATTATTTGGTTCAGCAAGGCAGAGCGTCGAAAAAGAGGCGCACATAAGCGTCATGAGGGTTATTTTTATCAAATGAAATTTCGACATTATTTATCCTGTTCTATTTGTCTCGCCTGATGAACCAATCATTCATGGCCACAAAAAAGATCAATGAAGATCGCGCGACCGGCAATCCAACTAAATTCTCTTAATCAAGAGACATCATTATACTGAGCGAGAGCGCAAAGCTTAGCCCATGATCAGAGAGGCTAATTTTTGGGCGTTATGAGCTTTCTGTTCATGAGAACTTCCGCAATCTGAATAGCGTTTAACGCTGCGCCTTTGCGTAGATTGTCGGAAACGCACCATAGAACCAAACCATTATCAACGGTTGGGTCATCCCTTATGCGTGAAACATAGGTCGCGTCTTCTCCTGCAGCCTCATGCGGCGTGATATAGCCGCCAGGCTCTCGTTTATCGATCACGAGAACGCCTGGAGCCTCACGCAGAATATTGCGTGCTTCATCTGCCGAAATTGGGTTTTCAAACTCAATATTAACAGCTTCAGAATGACTGATGAAGACAGGAACGCGCACGCATGTGGCGACAAGCTTTATCTTTGGATCAAGAATCTTCTTGGTTTCAGCCACCATCTTCCATTCTTCTTTGGTGAAGCCATCCTCCATGAAGACATCAATCTGAGGGATCAAATTAAATGCGATCCTTTTTGGAAATTTTTTAGAGTCTACAGGATCAGACACAAAAATAGAGCGCGTTTGCGCAAAGAGCTCGTCCATCGCCTCTTTGCCTGCGCCTGAGACAGACTGATAGGTTGAAACAACCACTCGTTTGATTTTTGCCACATCGTGCAATGGCTTTAATGCGACGACAAGCTGCGCGGTCGAACAGTTTGGATTGGCGATAATATTCTTCTTTTTAAAACCAGCCGCGGCGTCTGCATTAACCTCAGGCACAATTAAAGGAACATCGGGATCCAATCGCCAGGCGGATGAATTATCAATCACCACACAGCCTTGCGCACCGATCTTTGGGGACCATTCTTGCGATATAGCGCCGCCAGCAGACATCAAGCAGATGTCTGTCGTGGAAAAATCATATGTGTCTAAATGCTTGCATTTAAGCGTTTTGTCGCCAAACGACACTTCCTTGCCGATTGAGCGCGATGACGCCAGCGGAACAACTTCTGACACTGGAAAGTGACGCTCAGATAGGATCTCCAGCATTTCTCGGCCAACATTTCCGGTTGCGCCTACGATTGCGACCTTAAAACCCATGGAACCTTCTCCAACCAATTGTCACTAATATCCGCCACTACCCAAAGAGTGGCTTCTTATCGCTGATTGAGGCAGCTTTCTCAACCATGGGACACGCCCAAAGGCCTCAAACTCTACAATCTGCTGTAGGATCGAAGACAGCAACGACCCCTTGCGCGCCGCCAAAGACGATAATTGAACGCGAGAGGTCGTGATACGAAATAAAAATTATTGCTGTGATCTTGCAATGGCCAGATTTTTTAAGTCAGCAATCGCTTTTGCCGGCTCCAAATGTTTTGGACATGCTTTCGTGCAATTCATGATTGTATGGCAGCGATATAGTCTGAAGGTATCATCGACATAGTCAAGGCGCTCATTGGTCGCCTCATCACGAGAATCTGAAATCCACCGATGCGCTTGCAGCAATGCGGCTGGCCCCAAATAGACGTCAGCATTCCACCAATAGCTTGGGCATGACGTTGAGCAACAAGCGCATAAAATACACTCATATAGCCCATCAAGCTTAGCACGCTGTTCTGGCGTCTGCAGTCGTTCATGTTGCGGATCCTCGCCCGCATGCAGCCAGGGTTCGATTGCAGCATGTTGCTCATAAAATAGTGTGAGATCAGGTACGAGATCCTTTACGACGCTCATATGCGGCAAGGGATAAAGCTTAATGACGCCCTCGATCTCATCCATTCCCTTCGTGCAAGCCAATGTATTGACGCCATCAATATTCATTGAGCATGATCCGCAAATACCCTCTCGGCATGAACGGCGGAAGGTTAATGTCGGATCAATCTTGTTTTTAATCCAGATGATCGCGTCCAGAACCATTGGCCCACAATCCGAGAGATCGACAAAATAGGTGTCAATTCGCGGATTAGCATCATCATCTGGGTTGAAACGATAAATACGAAATTCACGCAAATTTGTTGCGCCCTCAGGCTTTGGCCAGACCTTGCCTTCGCCGATGACGGAGTTTTTTGGCAGTGTGAATTCAACCATTATCAATCATCCATAACATGCGCTGATCTTAGGGCTTCAGTACACCCGCGCCTTTGGTTCGATATAGGCGACATCCGTCGTCATTGTGTAACTATGCACAGGACGATAATCGATGGCCGTTTGCTTTTTTTCTGGATCGATTGTTGCCAGCGTGTGCTTCATCCAGTTCACATCATCACGCTGCGGATAATCTTCACGCGCATGCGCTCCGCGCGATTCCTTGCGGTTTGCCGCTGACTCCATGGTGGCGACAGCCTGCACAATCAAATTATCATATTCTAATGACTCAATCAGATCTGAGTTCCAGATCAAAGAGCGGTCAGAAACATGAATATCTGCGCTCTCACGCCAAACCTCGTTAATACCGGCAACGCCTTCATCAAGAACATCGCCCGTACGGTAAACAGCGCAATGCGATTGCATCACGCGCTGCATTTTATCTCGCAATACTGCGGTATGGATCGAGCCCTTGGCGTGACGCAACCAATCCAGCCGTGACAAGGATTTCTCAGCAGAGTCAGCAGGCAGTTCAGGCTGCTTACTGTTAGGTTTAACGAGTTCCGCCGCGCGTTGTCCGGCCGCGCGTCCAAAAACAACGAGATCAATCAAGGAGTTTGATCCAAGCCGATTGGCGCCATGGACAGACACGCAAGCCGCCTCGCCAATGGCCATAAGACCAGGAACAACGGCGTCAGGATTACCGTCCTTTTTATGGAGCACTTCTCCGTGATAATTTGTCGGTATGCCGCCCATATTATAATGGACAGTTGGCAAAATCGGGATCGGTTGACGCGTGACGTCAACGCCGGCGAAAATTTTTGCGCTTTCAGAAATACCAGGCAAACGCTCAGCTAAAATCTTTGGATCAAGATGCTCCAGATGGAGATAGGCATGATCTTTAAATTTACCGGCGCCGCGTCCTTCACGGATTTCAACCGTAATGGCGCGTGAGACCATATCGCGTGGAGCCAGATCTTTTACAGACGGCGCATAACGCTCCATGAAGCGTTCTCCCTCACTATTTGTGAGATAACCGCCTTCTCCCCGCGCGCCTTCTGTGATCAGACATCCCGCGCCGTAAATTCCCGTTGGATGAAACTGAACAAATTCCATATCCTGAAGCGGTAGGCCGGCGCGCAAAACCATGCCGCCGCCATCGCCCGTGCAAGTATGCGCTGATGTTGCAGAAAGATAGGCACGGCCATAGCCGCCTGTGGCAAGAATGGTCAGAGCGGATCTGAAGCGATGAATCGTGCCGTCATCAAGTTTAAGACAAACGACCCCGCGGCAAGCGCCAGCCTCATCCATAATCAGATCAATAGCAAAATACTCAATAAAAAATTGAGTTTGATGCTTCAACGCCTGACCATACATTGTGTGAAGCATAGCATGACCTGTGCGATCCGCCGCGGCGCATGTTCGCTGCGCAGGCGGGCCTTTGCCAAAATCGGTCGTCATGCCCCCAAATGGGCGTTGATATATTTTACCCTCTTTCGTGCGCGAAAAGGGCACGCCCCAATGTTCAAGCTCATAGACGGCTTGAGGCGCATTACGACATAAATATTCAATGGCGTCCTGGTCTCCAAGCCAATCAGACCCCTTGACCGTATCATACATATGCCATTTCCAATCGTCGGGTCCCATATTGCCCAGCGCCGCAGCAACGCCGCCTTGCGCCGCAACAGTATGGGAGCGCGTTGGAAAAACTTTAGATATACAGGCGACGGACAATCCAGCTTTGGCGCAGCCGACAACTGCGCGCAAACCCGCGCCGCCAGCGCCAATCACCACGACATCATAGCTATGATCCGTAATCGGATAGGCTCGCTCGCCGATCGTCACACTAGAAGCCGCGCCAATCACACTCATTCTGCTACCTTCATTTCTGACTCATTCAATCATTCAATCTGACTAAGATCAGCGCGGCGCCGCAATAAACATAATCGCCAGCACCCAGATCCCTGATATCGCCAAAGCCGCCCATTTATTTGCGCAAAGCGCTTTGTCTCGCAGCTGTTGGTCATGTACGTAATCAAGGATGATCTCATTCATCCCCTCTCGGGCATGAACCATACCAATCACTGCAAAAGCGATAAGAACGAGCGCAGGAACAGGATGACTAATTTCTTCGCGTAATTTATCCAGCGGTTTGCCTGTCATATTCGCAAGCCACCATGCCGACATAACGCCAAGGGGCGCCAATGCGTATGAGGACAGGCGCATGAAACGTGCATGAAGGGCGCCATGGCGATCAGCTGTGAATTGATTGCCAGGCCCAGTGCGTCCCGACTTAAAATGTTGAGGTTGCGCCATCTTTATTATCCTCGACTAACCAACGACGGCCCGAATGATCCAAAGCGCCAAGGTCAGTCCGAGACCGCCGTATAAGGTTCCAAGCGCAAGCGTCTCTCTACCCTTGGGATCCATATAGAGGCCGCGGTCCCAAAAAGCGTGACGAACGCCCCCAAGCAAGTGATGAAAAATCGACCAGGTCACCAGAAATACGATTATGGCGCCTAAGAAACCCGAGCCAAGCCAGCCAACAAGAGCAAAGACATTAGGACCCATCGCCGCGCCCAAAAGCCATAGGCCAAGCAAAGCCATGCCGAGATAGAGACAAACGCCTGTTATGCGATGCGCCATTGACATCATCATCGTCATCATCGGTCGATAGACCGACAGATGGGGGGATAGTGGACGCCTTGAGGCGACATATTCTGATTTGTCGTTCGCCATTCAGACCCCTCTTAACCGACGACTTGCTATAGGGATAATTGAATTGTTGCGGCGCCGCAATACAACAGCTGCGTCTCAACAAAAGCGCCTGAGATTTTACCCGCGCGCGAGTTGTTTAGGCCAGAGCATAAAAAGGCCAAGAAGGGTCAGGACGCCGCATAAGCCGCTAAAGGCAAAAGCCGCCCAGCTCCCCACCCCATCCCAAAGGAGCCCTGCAGTAAAGCTTGAGCCTAACAGCGCTAGCCCAGAAATAAGATTGTAAACGCCAAAGGCCGTCCCTCGCAAAGAGGCCGGCGCCGCATCAGCGATTGACGCAGCAAACACCCCCTGGCTGAACCCCATATGCAATCCCCAGAAAATAATGCCGACAAGGACGAGGGGCAGGTCTTGCGCCACAGAAAAAACTGCGTCTGCGGCAATGAGCGCCACTGCGCTAAACATCAGTAACTTATAGCGCCCGCCACGGTCAGCCAAAACGCCCACAGGATAGGCCGATCCGGCATAGACGAGATTCATCAACACCAAAACAATCGGCGTCAGCATGATCGGCATGCCCACAGTCTGAGCCTTGATCACGAGAAAGGCTTCCGAAAATCTGGAAAGGCTAAAAACAGCGGCAATTGCCGCAAGGCGCCAGAAGTTTGTTCCCAGTCTGCGCAATTCATCAATGTGAAGCGGCAGACGAAGCGGCAGAGGCGGCCTTTGTTCTTTATCAGGTTCAACAACGCCAAAAATAATGACACTGACGGCAAAGAGCGCCGGGACGCTCGCCAGCCAAAAGACCTGACGCATGTCATTTAACGTGACCCACATCACGCAAATAGCAGCCGCTGGGCCAAGAAAGGCGCCCACAGTATCCAGCGCCTGACGCAGGCCATAGGCAGCGCCACGCAGATGCACAGGCGTGACATCGGCAACGAGAGCGTCGCGTGGGGCGCCACGTATGCCCTTGCCAATGCGATCAATAAGTCGCGCGCTTGTGATCCAGGCGACGTCAGGCGCTAGCGGGAACATTGGTTTTGACAAAGCCGCAAGACCATAACCTAGCAACAAAAGCGGTTTGCGCCGGCCTGCCCAATCAGAGACAGCGCCTGAAAAAATTTTCAAAATTGAAGCCGTCGCCTCGGCAATCCCCTCAATAACGCCGACCGCCGCCATACTCGCTTGCAGTGTCGTGACAAGGTAAATCGGCAAAAGCGCATGAATCATCTCAGAGGAAAAATCCATCAGTAAGGAAACAAGCCCAAGCGCCCAGACGCTTTTCGGCACATTGCGCAACGCGGCATAAGATAAGAGAGTTCTGCTCATATGGTCAGATTCTATTCGATGATGTTATGATGGGTTGGCTTATCTGATTTTGCAGATAAACCAGCCGAAAAGCGCTCATTATTACTGCACGCAACAACTTATCGGAAATTTCCGCCAACTTAGATAGTATCTGTTGTGACTCTTAGCGACAATAAAAACGCCTCTCTTTCGCGCGCTTGTGACGCTGAAGCGGAAACCGCACTGCTCACCATCAATCTGAGCGCATTAAAAGCGAATTGGCGTAAACTGAAATCTATCGGCGCAAATGCTGAGTGTGGGGCTGTTATCAAAGCCAATGCCTATGGACTTGGTTATGCGCCTGTAATGCGCGCCTTGCATGAGGCTGGATGTCGAAAATTTTTCGTTGCAACGATTGCAGAAGGCGAAGCAGCCCGTCAATTATTCTCTGATGCAACGATATTTGTTCTTGACGGCATTGTGATTGGCGGCGCCAACCGACTTGTTGCAGCGCAGTTAACGCCAATTATTGGATCCTATGAAGAGTTAGAGGACTGGTCCAGATTAAGCACCCAGCTTGGCCGTAAACTCCAGGCTGGCATACATTTTGATACCGGCATGCGTCGATTAGGCTTTGGCGCGTTAGAGGCGGCGCATGTTGCGCAGCTGTGTCGTAAGATTGAACCAATACTGATTTTGAGCCATTTTGTGAGCGCTCAGATTGAACATTGCGATCTTAACATAAAACAACTTTCACAGTTTGACGTCATCCGCCGTCAGTTTCCAAATATCGCCGCCTCCATGGCGAATTCATCTGCTGTGTTTTTATCACAGCGCCCGCACTTCGACTTATTGCGTCCAGGCTATGCGCTCTATGGCGGAAACCCAACGCCTGCAGTAAAAAATCCCATGCAAAGCGTCATCACGCTGCAAGCGCGCATACTCGTTGTGCGCGATATTGAGGCTGGCGACTGTGTTGGATATGACGCAACATGGATTGCCAGTCGCCCCTCTAAAATTGCAACCCTTGCCATTGGCTATGCAGACGGCCTGCATCTATCAGCCTCTGGAGACAAACATAAACCTGCGGCGAAAGCGTTTATGAATGGCCATTATTGTCCATATATTGGGCGGGTCTCAATGGACTATATTGTTATTGACGTTACAGATGCGCCAGACAGCAGCGTTAAGCGCGGCGACCTTGTAGAGCTATTGGGCCCTCATATCAGTATTGATGATTTTGCTGCAGCCGCTAATGTCATCGGCTATGAAGTCTTGACGAGACTTGGGGCGCGCTACACGCGTCAATATATTGAAGAGGACTTAAGCGCCCTCGCTCCATGATTTAAGAACAGGATAGCCTTCTCCTGAGAGCAAGGAGATCGTTTCATAAAGCGGCAATCCAACAACTGCTGTGTAGGATCCAATTAGTTTAACCACAAACACGCCCGCAAGGCCCTGAATAGCGTATCCGCCAGCTTTGCCGCGCCACTCTCCTGCTGCAAGATAAGATTGCACTTCCAATGCGCTGAGCCGTTTAAAGCGCAGACGCGCCTCTACGAGACGTCTGCGTTCCTGACCGCTGGGCGTGATCAGACTAACCGAGGTAAAGACGCGATGTTGGCGCCCTGAGAGCAGCTGCAAACATTCATCTGCTTCTTCGGTCGTTTCCGGTTTTGGCAAAACACGCCGTCCAACCGCGACAACTGTATCAGCGGCGAGAATATAGCTTTGGCGTAGTTCTGGATGTGACTGACGGATAAGCGCCGCGGCGGCGGCTTTTTCACTTGCAAGACGAATGGCCAGGCCACGTGGCGACTCGCCTCTTGTTGGCGTTTCATCAATGTCTGTCGGCAACAGCGCATCAACAACCAAGCCGGCCTGCTCCAGAAGCGCCAGACGACGCGCAGAGGCCGAGGCCAACACAAGTTTGGGGAGTGGAGCAGGGGTATCGGCAGTCACAGCAAGTGGCTCCGCCTTAGAAAATTAACGGAAACGATAGGTAATTCGGCCCTTTGTCAGATCATAGGGCGTCATTTCCACGAGAACCTTATCTCCTTCAAGCACGCGAATACGGTTTTTACGCATTTTACCTGCTGTGTGCGCGACAATTTCGTGCTCATTTTCAAGCTTCACGCGAAACATCGCGCTTGGCAACAACTCTGTCACGATACCCGGAAACTCGAGCAATTCTTCCTTGGCCATGTGGTCCCTTCTGGAGCGTCAGGTTAATTGCCTCACGCATCAAAGCGAAAAGCCGCTGTTCCCAGTCGGAAACAGCGGATTGGGCGCGGAACCTAAACGAGATTAATGGATTTGTGTAGCCCTTGAGAGGGGCTAGAGCGAGATAGAAGGCGGAAAATCAACAAAAATCGATCCTATTTTGGCTTTCCCTTGATTGTCCGGGTGCCTGGACGCCCTCCAGATGAGCGCGCGAGAACGCGACCAACAGGCCGCGCCTCGCCGCCGCCAAAATTATGCGGGCCCATGTCTGCGTCAGTTGGGAGCCTGACGCGACTGGAGGCGCCAGACGCATCAGCTTTGTGAGCGCCTCCGCGACGCGCCTGGCCTAATGGACTGGCTTCAGTCAATAGCGCAGCGCGTTGCAAGCGATGGATCTCGTCACGCATACGCGCCGCCTCCTCAAACGCAAGATCAGCCGCGGCCTCTTTCATTCTCTTCTCCAAATCAGAGATCACAGCTTGGAGATTATTGCCTGGCGCAAGATCAAAACCCGTATCCACTGTGACATGATCTTGTTCGGC
>Ga0208872_1001216_pt1 | contig 16236 bp, 12 predicted proteins | sample CryBogCBH12Aug08_FD_185508 | JGI IMG/M metagenome (GOLD analysis project Ga0208872, IMG submission 185508) | Freshwater microbial communities from Crystal Bog, Wisconsin, USA - CBH12Aug08 (SPAdes) | ecosystem: Environmental > Aquatic > Freshwater > Lake | place: Crystal Bog, Wisconsin, USA...
TAGGCTCTGCTGTTCATCGCTCATCTAAAAATAAAAACAAAATGAATTTCTCGAGAGCTTTTTAAATTTTTTTGATACAATTTTACATTCAATTTAGTGTTTTAAAATAACGTGAACTTTTTTAAAAAATTAAACGAATCGTCTGCTTCTATTATGACAAATTCTAGTTTTTTAGATAAATTTGATTTTTTTTTTAAAAAACTAGGGTCAAATAATAATGTTGTTAATATATTTTATATTTTAATAAAATTAAGTTTTAATTTTATTAAAATTCTTAAATTCGATAAAATTTTATTGCTTTTAGTAAATACTTTTCTAATTACTTTTGTAACTAGTTTAACAACTTTAATTGCGTGGGTAAAAACTAAATTTAATTTTATTCTTTGATTATGTTTTATTACTGTTTTAATTACTTTATTAACAAATCTTTTTATTTTTGAAATTTATAAAAACTATTCTCTCGTTCTTTTTTTTTCAAAATTAGTAATTTATTGAAGCTATTGAAACGTTGAAAATTATTTTTGATGACTATTAATTTTTTTTAACGAATTTAGTTTTTTTTTAACAACGTCAGCAACCAATTCCTTAGAATTTAATTGTATTAACATATTTGTTATATGCGGGGTTTTATTTTTTTTAACGACTTTTTTAAGTTTATTTTTTTTATCTTATTTAGGTTTGTATGGTGTATTCACGTTTAATATTATTAGTTTAAGTCTTTTTTGAATATCGACTTTTTTTGTTTATAACGACATTGTCCAGTTCAATCAATTTTTTAAAATTAATTTTGGTTATTGATTTACACTTTTATATAATTTTAATATAAACATAGAATTTTATATTGATTTACTATCGATTACGTATGTTTTATTAATTTTAACTATTTCTGTATTTGTTCAATTTTATACTTTTTCTTATTTTAGATTCGAACCACTAACTGACCGTTTAATTCTATTTTTAAATTTATTTATAATAAGTATGGTTTTTTTGGTTACTTCAGGCAATTTAGTTATGCTCTTTTTAGGTTGAGAATTGATAGGTTTGACTTCTTTTGTTTTAATTAATTTTTGAGTTACAAGAAAGGGAACGTTAAAGGCAGCTTATAAAGCTTTTGTCTTTAATAAATTTAGTGATGCTTGTTTTTTTATGTTTGTAATTTTACTATTTATAAATTTTTATGAAGTAGATTTAACAGTTTTAAATGCGCAAGCTTATTTATTAAATAACCAAGTTTTTTCGTTTTTGTATGTCGATGTATCGATAATTGAATTAGTAGATTTGTTTATTTTACTTACAGCTTTTATTAAATCTGCACAATTCGGAGGACATTTATGACTTCCGGATTCTATGGAAGCCCCAGTACCAGCGTCGTCTTTAATTCATTCAGCTACTCTTGTATCTGCAGGATTGTTTTTACTTTTACGTTTTCATGTTTTTTTTGAATTAAGTAACTACGTATATTATATAATTCCAGTAATTGGAGCTTTAACTGGTTTTTATGGTGGTTTATGTGCTATGTATCAATCCGATGTAAAAAGAATTTTAGCATACTCAACTATTAGTCATTGTGGATTTTTAATGGTAAGTTTTTCTACGTATTTGTTTGACTACACCTTATTTTATCTTTATGTTCATGGTTTTTTTAAAGCTGGTGTTTTTTTATGTGTCGGTAATATTATTAGATTTAGTACTAATTATCAAGATTTTAGACGTATGGGCGGGTTTTATAAATATCTACCGTTTGAATGTTTTTTAATTACCGTAGGATTATTTAATTTATCGGGAATTCCATTCAGTTTAGGATTTTATATGAAACATTTGTTTTTTACTTCCCTAAGTTCTTTTTATTACTTAACAATTATTATTTTTATTTTATGTTTATTGGGTGCCTTAACAGGTTTATTTTATAGTTTTAGACTATATTACTACGTTTTTTTTGATTTTAAAAAGGCTAAGAAAAATACATATGTAAAGTCAAACAAAATTAATTTTATTTCAAAGTATTATAGCAATACAAGTTTAGCTTCAAACGTTGCTATCTTAGGTTTATTTATTACCTCTTACTTAATTAGTTTTTATTGTTTTTTTTTAATTAAAACAAACTATTTTACAACGAGCGATTACATGTCTATTTTAAATTTACAATGAATTAATGTAACGATGGTCAACGATAGCTTTTTATGAAACACTGGTTATTTAAACTGATTAATTTTAATAAACGTAATCGGTTTAATTTTTAATTTTTGACGCAGAGTAGCTAACAATGTTCAAAATTATAATTTTATTATAATTTTATTTTTATTTTCAATTAATTTTTTTTTTTGCGTAACTTTTTTAAGTATTTAAATGTAGCTTAATTGAAAGTACTAGAATGTGAGGTAATATTATACTTGAAGTTTCGTTCATTACTAACTTCCACCTAGGCTTTAATAATACCAGATCTGATGTTTTATTACATTTAACTCAATGACAATATTGATGATGATTTTGATTTACCTTTGTTTGAGGACTATATTTTTTAATTTTTATGCGTATTTTTAGAATGAGAACGCTAAAGTTTAAACCAAGAATAGTAACATCTTTTAGACCACACGGTAAATGAGGTGATATCATTGTTTGTTTATTACCAGTATCTTGATGCGCTAATATTATTAGTAATTCTAGTTTAATTTTACGTATGATTGAATGACAAGCTGAATCTAGTTTATTTACATTAAGAATTCGCGGTCGTCAATGATACTGAATTTATAAATACGATTTTAAATCTGTTACTGATTTTATGACTGCCCCTAAAAACTTAGGACATAATAAATGACGTATTAGCACTCCTAATGATTTACAAATTAGCGACGATTATTTACAAATTTTACAATTACGCGCGCATAATAAATGAATTCGCCGTTATTGAACCGAATTTTTAGATAAAACATTAAAGGAAGATAATTTTAATATTTTATCATTACAAGAAAATAATTCTTTAGAAAAATACACCACCCAAAAGATTACAACAAATTTTTTAAATTCTGAATTATTTTTTAATCAAGAAGAAAATTATAACAATATCAATTTGTTTAATACTACAAAAATTAATTTTGATTCATTTAATGATTACGTTTTAAATAAACGTATCAAAAAGGGTTGACGTGTTATTGATGATTTAACTGAAACTTTCCCAACTTCGACAACTGTTTTAAATGATGACCTATTTTTAAACAATTCAAAACTTTTTAAAAAAAAAATTAAAAATACTCAAAAATTGTTATCAGCAAATTTTTTATTTAATGGGATTGAAAATACTAATACAAATTTAAAAAATTTATTTAACCACGACATTTATAATGAAGTTACTCGTTGAACTAAACGTTCTCAAGGAACTATCAGTCCGTTAAGAATTATTAAATTCCCACTAATTAATGAAATAGAATCTTCTTCATTAGAAAACTTAAATTTATTACGTTTACGTTTTAACGATGAAAATTCTACTTTAATTCATAAACCTTACTCAGGAAATAATTTTTTAATTTTAAAGCAAAAAAGATATAAACCACTAAAAGCTGTAACCCCTTGAATGAAATATGTTCGCGACGCAAAAACTGGAAAAAAAACAACTAAAATTAAATCAACCAGAAGTATGACGTTATGAAATAATAGCTTGTTTATAAATGATACACAAAATCAAACTTTAAAGTATAAAATTTTAAAAAAATCAAAAATTAAATCGGAAGATATGCCATTAGTTTTTTGAAAACGTTTGTTAAGAACAAAAAGAACTTTAATTTTACCAGCTCACATTAATATTGCTGTTATTACAAATTCGTACGATATTATTCATTCTTGATTTATTCCTGGATTAGGATTAAAATTAGATTGTATTCCTGGTAGAGCAACGCATCATGTCATGCACATAGACAATGTCGGATTTTATTATGGTCAGTGCGCTGAAATTTGCGGTAGATACCATCATCACATGCCGATTAGAATTTGTGCTCTTCCTTTTGAACATTTCTTATTGTGATGACATACTTTTGGATTATCAAAATTAATGTATTTACGAAATGATAGACAACGTTTTACAAAAAATTATGCTTTAAGAAAATATGTTTGATAAATTTTTTTAAATTACGTATATATATATATACAATATAAATTAAGGATGTAAACAAATATTTTATTTGAGTGTGATCTTAGCTCTGAGTGAACGCTAATCAAATACATGACACATGCAAGTTAAAATTAATTATTAATTTGAAGTAAAATTCTAATCAGTAATTAATTGACGAAAAGGTGAGTAAAAAATGTAAATATGTCAAATAATTATTTTAAATAAATATTAATTAATATTATTGTAAAATAATTACATTATAAAATTTTTTTTATTTAAATATTATTATGTTTTTAAATATAATGTAATTTTTAATTTTTTTTATTATTTGGTTATTTCATTCAATATTATGGTATCAATTTAATAAATTACTTAAAATTAAAAGTAAACCGTTGATGTTTAGTTGAGTTTAGTGAAGAATCAGCCACATATGGGTATGAGAACCACCCTACCTATTTCGGCAGCAGTGAGGAATGTTAGGCAATGTGCGAAAGCGTGACCTAGTAAATTGATGTAAATGACGAAAACTACGAAAGTTGTAAAGTTTATTCGTGAACTAAAAAATTGATATTAAGTTCATAAGAAGCCATGGCCAATACATGTGCCAGCAGCCGCGGTAATACATGAGTGGCAAGCGTTACTCGTCATAATTGGGTGTCAAGGATGCGTAGATAGTAAAAATAGTTATAATTAACTAAATCGATTTCTCGTGAAAATTATAAAACTTTTTTACTTAAGTTTTTTAGGGGTAATTAACACTTGTAAATTAGTGATGAAATACTTTAAGTTTACGAAGGTTCCTACTAGCGAAAGCAAATTACCATAAAAATCTAATGTTGAAGCATGAAAGCATAGGGAGCGAAAAGGATTAGACACCCTTCTAGTCTATGCTATAAAATATGAGTATTCAATTTAATACAAATTTTATTAAATTTAAGCTTACGCGTAAATACTCCACCTGGGTAGTAATATCGCAAGGTTGAAACTTAACAGAATTGGCGGGAATTTGTTCAGACGATGGAACATGTGGTTTAATGCGACAATCCACGCATAATCTTACCAACGTACTTTTACTGAATCAACGTCAATACATTTTGACGTTTAATTTCAATAATTAAGGTACTGCATGGCTGTCGTCAGTTCGTGTTTTAATATTTAAAATTAAGTTTTAAGAACGAACGCAACCTTTAGATTTAGTTAAAATTATTTTTTATGAAAATAATTTTTTTAAAATCAAATTTATTAAATAATAAGATATCAAACTAATTATTTAATTAAAAGGAAGGTTAGAAGCTGAAGTCAAGTCTTTATGGTCCTTATATGTTGGGCTACACACGTGTCACAAAGGTAAAAACAAAAAGTTGCAAAAATGTAAATTGATGCAAATCTTAAAAAATTACCTCAGTTCGAATTATTTTCTGAAACTTGAAAATATGAAGTTGAAATCGTTAGTAATCGTAAAATAGTACGTTACGGTGAATGTTTTTTTCAAATTTTGCACACACCGCCCATCACGCTCGGGAAATTAGTATTGTTGGAAATAATAATAACATTACTTTTTTTATTTTAAAATTTAAAATTATTAAAAAATATTAATTATAAATATAATGTTGATTACTTGAGTGAAGTTGACACAAGGTACTGGTAGGGGAACCTGCTGGTGAACTAGTTTTTATTTTTTTTTTTTAATTTAAATTAATTTAATTAAGTAAATTAATTTTTATGTTTGATTTTAGTAATTATACAATTAATTTTTATTTATGTTCAATGGACGAATTAATTTTTATTATTTTAGTATTAAGCGTTATTCAAATTATTTTTTTTTGCTCAATCATTGAATTAATTTGACCGACACATTTTTTTAATAAAAGACACAATATAGACGCCCAATTAATTAGATGACGTACTTATACAGAATTTTTTTTAAAATTACGTTCAAATTCGCTTTTATTGAATTTTTTTAATAAAACTTTATTTAAATATTATAAATTTTAATTTATAGTTAAGATAAGTCTTAAAGGTATTTAATTAAACTATGCAATTGTTTATTTATTATTTAGCTTTTTTTTTTTTAAAAACTTTATTTATTTGTAATGCTTTAAGTAAAAATTTAACACGAAATATTTTTAAATTAACTAGTTTTACTCATTTGACAACAAAAAATGCTAATTTACAAGCCGAGACATTAAATTTAACGTCGTTAGAAAATATATTTGTTTTGTTTTTTTTTAATATTAAAGATACCAAAAATGTTTTTTACAACTATATTTATAATAATACTTTAAAAATAACTTTTTTGAGATCATATAAATACCCACTATTTAATTACTTGCTAAGTACTAGTTTAAATTTAAACAACAATACTTGCATCGAATCAATATCCTTAAAAACTTTTAAATTATTTTATAAAATTTGTAAAAATAAAACAAATTTATTAGCGACTTTTAATCTATCCTTTAACAAATCCAGTTTTAATAACTATTTAATTTGCTTATTACTATTAAATAAGTATACATTTGTTATAAAGCAACAGATTAATTATTTAAATACGTTATTTTTAACTTTAAGAAAATTTCCAAAGTTAACGTTTAATACATTTTTTAAAAACGATGCCTTTTTTTATTTAAACGAAATAAATTTATTAAACGAATCATTAAAAACACGCGTATATTTATATATAATTTTAAATTTTTTTATTCAAAATATAAATTTACAATTTAAAGAAAAAATTATTTTAACAAACCATACATTTATTAATGCTGCAAACGCTATTAATTTAAATCCAAATTCACAATCGTACTCAGCAAAAACTTCGCATTTTTTAAAAAATTTTAACAAAGAAGACAAATTTTTTTTTTATAAAACATTTAAATTTTTATCTAATTCATTCCATATAACATTTGTAGATTCTTTTTTTAGAAAAATCGCTAATATATATTCTATTCGTTTAAATCCTGACGTTACAGCTAAATTTTTAACAAGTGTTAATTTAAATAATCAAAAAATTTTTTTTTTAAGAAAAAATAAAATTTTTAATAAATCCAGATATTCTAGAAATAGACAATTATATAGAACTGGGGTATATTGATGCCTTTGACTTACTGTTTTTTTAGGTGTCGGAATTTATTTTGTTTTTTATCGTTTTACTCTTAATTTCGGTTTTCATTGATGATTCACTTTTATTGGATTAAATTCATTTATTTTTAATCGTGTTTTTAAATACAGATATTACAATGTCATTACTTTAATTAAAGATTTAAACCAATACTTATATTGATTATTTTTAATTATTTCAGGTATTGCTGGTACAAGTATTAATTTTTTTAAAATTTTTTTTGTTAAATATTTACTATTGGTAAAATTATTTTTAAAAAAATTAATTTAAAAAAACAAAATTATTTAAAAGGAGAATAGTTTAACGGTAGAACTATGGTCTTCAAAATCATCAATGTAGGTTCAAATCCTACTTCTCCTGATTTAAAAATTGTTATTTTTAAATGAAATTCGATATAAAAAATTTTAATTTTATTACTTTCAAAGATTTATCATCATCGGTTACGCTACTATTAAATTATAGTTTAGTCTCATTAGTTCAATCTAATTTGTTATTTAAAGAATTACTTAGCAATGGTTTTAGATTTTTAAATAAAGATAAAGTTGTTCTTTTTTTAGTTAAAACTAAAAAACCTGTTATTTTCAAAAAATTTGAAACTGTGACAAAAATTACAAGCGTGCTTTCTAATACAACAGTTTTTGGATTAGATTTAATGTTAATATATTTATACAAACAAATTTATACTTATTTTTTTGTTCAAACTACTCATAGATTTTTTTATAGAATTAATAATAACAACGTTACAATTAATAGTACTACTGACGCAGATAAAAATAATTTTTTTTTTTTTTCAAAACACGTTTGATTGGGGTTAATTCAATTGTGAGCTAAATTAAATTTATGAGTTTTACCATTAATTTTAGCTTTGACAGTTATTTATTGAAGTTTAATTTTACGAGTTTTAACTTTCAACAAAGTTATAATCGGTTGAGTTATTTTATTTATGGTATTTTATTGATTAGTTTCAGGTTTTGTTTTTTTTTTTAAAAAATATCAGTACGGAAAATATACGAGCGCAATTCAACGTTTTTGAAAACGAAGTTATATTTTATTTTGATTACTAGAAACTGCTTTACTTGGTTGTTTTATTTATTTAACGTTTGTTGCTAGTCAGGAATCTTTTTATATGTTCGATCAAATTCAAATTTATAAAACTCATTTATTATCTTGACGCTTTTTTTTTTTAAAAATCATACCAGTTATTATTTTAATAATGCTCTGCTATTTTTTAATTTTAATGCTAAAATGAAACGTTTTTTCAAAATACAGCTTATTTTTATTAATATTGACGTTTGGATTAACTTACATTATTTGATTGGAATTTTATCAATTCTATCATATTGTTAATTTTTATGGAAATTTAAATTGAGTTTTTGATTTAGATGAGCGTGTTTGAAATTTAGAACTAGAAGCTAGACGTACGAGAATGGCTAATAACTATGTTATGTGACTTTTAATTTTAAAATTTTGACACCTTGTATTTGTTTATATTTTTTGAATTTTTTTTGTTTTACGTTGCTGAGAAATTAAACGTACGCGTTATCCTTTACTTGGTGCTAATTATCAAAATTTAATTATTTTGTATTTAATGAGCTGAATAGTTATGTATCCTTGAATTAAGATTTTTTTTAGAAAATTTATGGATTTACCTTACACTTGATTTTATATTAACAATCGTTTATTTTTTTGACGTATTTTTTTTAATGATTTAAAAATTTATTGATACGGTTTATTAAATTTATCAACCACCCAACAATTTTATTCATACACTAAATATCCATTTTTTTATTGAATTGAAACTTTTAAACAAAATAATTATTTTAATTTTCAAAAACATTATATTAAAAATACTATCATTACAACTTTAAACAGTTATATTTTATAGAATGATCTGATTTATTTTAATTTTTAGTTTTTTTATTTATAACTATTATTTATATAGCCACGTTTACATTTGGTACATTTTTATTTTTTTTATTTTTTTTAAAAATTTAAAGTTAAACGCGTACGTATTTATTTGAGTATTAGTATTTATTAATCTTTTTTGGGGATTTTTTATATTTAATTACGTTGATCTGATAAGTTTTTTAAAAATTTATTCATTTTTTTTTTATTTTTATAATTTAATTTAAGTGATTTAAACTAGCGTATGTTGATTTTTAAAGTTAAACTAGCCGTTAATAATTTAATTTCCGATTTAATTTATTTGAATACAAATGTAAAAACTGATATCAATAATTACTTATTTCTTTTACGTTTAAAACGTTTTTTAACTCAAATTAATGATTTACGTAAATATTTTTTAAAAAAATACGTTTACACTATTAATCATAAAAGAATTGCTTTAAATTATTTATATTTTTCAATGTGAACCGGATTATCTGGTACTGCTTTAGCAACTATGATTCGTTTAGAATTAGCTTACCCTGGAAGTCAATTTTTTAAAGGAGATTCATTAAGATATTTATCTGTTATTACAGCGCATGGAATTATTATGGTTTTTTTAGTTGTTGTTCCACTTTTTGTTGGTACATTCGCTAATTTTTTTGTTCCATATCATGTTGGATCAAAAGATGTTGCATTCCCTAGACTCAATAGTATTGGTTTATGATTAACACCAGGTGGTTTTTTATTAGTTGCAAAAACTGCTTTTGTTCGCCCTCAATACTGACATTACTACGACAAAACTGCTTTTTATTTTCCACTTTTTGAAAAAACTATGCGTAAAAATGCTGAATCGTTAAAATTAAATAATTATTTATTTCATAAATCATTGACTCGTTTTGTTTTAGACGACCATTCAATTTTTTATAAAGCAAGAAAACAAATTAAGATCGACGATTACAAATTATTTTCATTTATTCCGTTAAAATTTTTTTTCTGATCTAATTTATTGGATTACCCAGAAATGTTTTGACATACAGCTAATAGAGTTGTTAAAGCAAGAAGAAAAAAAATTTACGTTACAAAATGTTCAAATCGTACTTCAACTTTAGCTGGTTGAACCTTTATTACACCTTATTCTTCAAGTACCAAGTATACTGGTTTAGGTGGTCAAGATTTAATGATTTTAGCTGTTATTTTTACTGGAGTTACAACATCTATTAGTTTTACTAATATTTTAATTACCAGAAGAACATTATCTATGCCAGGTCTTAGAAATAGACGTATTTTATTACCATTTATAACAATTACAATTTTTTTATCATTACGTATTTTAGTTTTAATTACACCTGTTTTAAGTGCTTCGATGTTTATGTTAATGTTAGATAGACATTGACAAACGACATTTTTTGATTTTGTTTACGGCGGTGATAATATTTTATTTCAACACTTATTTTGATTTTTTGGTCATCCAGAAGTTTATGTTTTAATTATCCCGTCATTTGGAGTTGTTAATATGGTAATTCCATACAATAATACTCGTCGTATTGCATCTAAGCATCATTTAATTTGAGCTACCTATATGATGGCTTATTTAGGTTTCTTAGTTTGAGGTCATCATATGTATTTAGTAGGTTTAGATCATAGAAGTAGAGCTTTGTTTAGTACACTTACTGTTATGATTTCATTACCAGCTACCGTTAAATTTGTTAATTGAACATTAAGTTTAATTAACGGGGCTTTAAAATTTAATGCCGCTATTGTTGGAACTTTTATGTATATGACATATTTTCTTGCCGGTGGTTTAACTGGAATGTGATTGTCTCATGTTGCTTTAAATGTTTCTACACACGATTCATTTTATGTTGTCGCACATTTTCATTTAATGCTTTCGGGGGTTGTTATGACCGGTATTTTTGTTGCTATTTATTATTATTATCATGTTTTATTTGGTATCGCTTATTCTAGATTTTATGCTTATTTACATTTAGTTTATCATTTTGGAGGACAATGATTAACATTTTTACCACTTTTTTGAGTTGGATACGCTGGGTTACCACGTCGTGTTCACGATTATCCTGTTGTATTTATTGGATGACAAGGAATGGCTAGTGTTGGTCACATGATTACTATTATTTCATTATGCTTATTTTTTACTATGTTTTTGGATTCACATATTGAACAAAAAGTTTGTATTAATAATACTTTAGGTTTTCCTCGTTGATACAAACGTATTGCGTTTATTAAATTTAAAATAAAATATATACAAATTACTTGAAAAAATATTTATAGAATTCCAACAAAATCGGTAAGAGTTTTTTTAAACCAACCTTATTTTAATATGTACGAACGTTTTGAAATTGCTAAATAATTAGCTATTTTTTAATTAAAACTTTAATTATACAATGCAGTTCATTAATTGAATTTGAATTCTATTACTAAATATTATTTTAATGCTAGTTTTAACTATGATTATCGCCGCTTTAACTTTAATAGAACGCAGGGTTTTGGCTTTAATTCAACGTCGCGTTGGACCACAATTTGTTGGTTACAAAGGTCGTCTTCAATATATCGCTGATGCGTTAAAACTTTTTACAAAAGGAGCGCTAATTCCAAACGAAGCTAATAAATTTTGATTTATTACTATTCCGTCTATTGTCGCAGCATTATGTTATTCTTTATGAATGAATTCAGTTTGAGGTCCTAGTTTATGCTTATTTGAAATAGAATATAATTTAGTTTACGTCTCCCTATTTTCTATTTTATTTAGTTTTTGTGTTATTTTAACGGGGTATTTTAGTAAAAATAAATATTCTATGCTTGGTGCTATTAGATGTTGTTTGTTAACATTAAATTTAGAGCTGTTTATGGGATTAATGATTTTAAACGTTACTTTGTTTGGAACATCATTTTCGTTTTTACCTTTAGTTTCGTTACAAGAAATTATTTGATTAATTTTTGTCTTTTTTGGACTAATTGGTTTGCTAATGATTACGTTTTTGTTAGAAACCAATCGAGCGCCATTTGATTTGGCTGAAGCCGAATCTGAAATTGTTGCAGGATATACAGTTGAATACGGAGGATTTTATTTTGGATTATACTATTTGGGTGAATATTTACATTTATTTTTTTTTTCATTAGTTATTAGTATTTTATTTTTAGGTGGTTGAAACACTCCAAACTTTTTAATTTTTTTTTTTTTAAAACTATATAACATTTATTAGCGTCTAACCTATACTAAGTAGCTTAATTCAAATGTTTGATTTAAATCAATATTTTAATTTAATAAATTGATGACCGTGATTAAATTTATTATCAGATTCATTTCTAGTTCAATTTTTATTAATTTATACATTATATATATTTTATATTTCAAAAAATATATTTTATTCAGTTTTTTATTTTTTTTTAGCAATTTTATTTTTCGGTTTAGTTTTATGTTTATATCAAGTTGAATTATTTGTAGGATTTTTATGATTAGTCGAATGCGTAGTTGTTTTTGCGTTGTTTTTATTATTATTTTTTTTTAAAACAACCGGAACTTGATCTAACTTATTTTCCCACGTATACTATTATATTTACGGCGGTATTAGTTTAATAATTTTATGTATTATTTATTACAGCGTATCAATTTCATTTTTAGAAAATACAGCTTGCATTTTATTAAATTTTACTGATTTTTGAGATAATTATTATGAGGCATTAAAAAATAGTAATATAAATGATTTTACAGGATTTTTAATTAGTTATTACACTTACAATAGTTTAGAACTCATTATTATGGGATTTTTAATTTTAATTGCTAGTTTAATTTGTGTTAATTTAAATAAAATAGTACAAAAAACTAGAATACAAAATACCGACGATTTTTTAAAAATTTTTAATTTTTTTAAAAATTTTGTAAATTTTATTTTTATGAGACAACAAAATTTAACCAATCAAGCAGCTCAAATTCCAACTTCACGAATTTTTAAAAAAAAATTAAATAAATAAATTAATGATTCAAAAAAAAACTTTATTAATTCCTATTGATCGCTGTGGTGTGTGATGAGTAAAAACTATACATTTGTACTTAGGTTGATTTAGAAAAGTATCATATACGAATGATTTTATTAAAGTTAGTGTAAAATTAACAAAACCCTTAAATAAATTAAAAAAAAAAACGAAATCGGTTGGCATTATTATACGCACTAAAAAAGAAATTTTAAAAAACGACGGTTCATTATTATGCTTTAACGCAAACAATCTTATTTTGTTAAAAAAACGTATGACGCCGCGAGGAAAAGAATTATTTGGCCCAGCGATTTGAATTTTGCGCAAAAAAAAATTTAGAGCTTCTTTTTCTGGAATTTTATAATTATTTAATTAAGTTCTTGTCGTCTAAGGGTAGGACGATGGGTTTTCACCTCATAAATCTGGGTTCGAATCCCAGCAGGAATATAATGTTTAAATGATTACATAATTATTGATTGAATACAACAAATACACCAAGCATTTTATTTAAATACAATTTATGACTTTATACAAACTCCAAGCTTTTTACTTTAAAGATTACTAACACATTAACTTACTTTATAACTTCTGTTGTAACTTTAAAGCAAAAAAAAATTAAAATTTTTCATAAAAATTTTAATTTTGAATCTTTTTATTTAAATAATATCGTTAATGTACTATTTTTAATAGTTATATATTTATGTATTTAAATAAACTAAAGTGGTTAATTATAACGTTGTCTCTAAATCTAGAGTATTTTTATTTAATAAATTACCTTAATATTTTATATTATATAACTTTTTATGTTTTTTTAATTAATATTTGTATAAGTTTAATAATTTGATATGGTACTAAATTATACAATTGACAAAATTTACTTAAAACGTTTAGTTTATCTATTATTTTAAAGTTTTTTTTTTTATTAACTTTGGCAATAAATTGTTTAATTTATATATACATATTTGTAAATTATTCTTATTTTTTACTTATAAATCAATTAATTAATTTTTACAATAATTATTTTGTGGTTAATGCATTAACAATTAATTTTTTAAAATTTAACGTGCAATTATCAATGGATTATTTTGGATTAATTTTTTGTATTTTAGCTTGCTTAGTTGGATTTTTATCCTTTTTAGCTTTGGATAGCCGTTTATACTGAAAAAACATAAAATTTTTATTTATGTGTAATCTTTTATGTTTTTTAATTTTTTTATTTATTTCAACAACCGACATATTATTATTGTTATTATTTTACGAAAGTTTATTAATTCCGTCGTTTCTTTTTGTTTATTTTGTTAGTCCATACAGAAGAGCTACTCAAGCAGCTTTATATTTTTTAATTTGAACCCAGCTAGGTTCTTTATTAGTTTTAGTAGCAGTAGGGTTTATTTTTTATACAGTTAATTCTTCAAGTTTATTTGATGTTCAATACTTTATATTTTCTAATTTTGAAATTAAATTTTTATATTGTCTTTTATTTTTTGGATTTGGTTTTAAAATCCCAATTTGACCTTTTCATCATTGATTGACAAAAACGCATGTTGAAGCTCCAGCTGGTTTTTCTATGTTTTTAAGTGGGTTCTTAGTTAAAAGTGCTATTTATGGATTCTACAAGTTAAGTAATATTTTAGGCGGTGAATTAAATACAACCCTTTTTTCAATATTTTTAATTATTGGAGTAATTGATGCTTCGTTTAAAATGTGAGGGCAAACAGATTTAAAAAAATTAATTGCTTTTGGAACAGTTCAAGAAATGAATTTAATTTTTTTAACTTTTTGTTGAGGCGATACAAATTTAATTTGGGGCGGTATTATTTTTAGTTTAACGCACGCACTTTTATCATCTTTATTATTTTATACAGTTGATTGTGTTCAACGTAGATTTCATACCAGATCTTTAATTGAAATTTCCGGAATTTTATTAACTATGCCAAATTTAGGAATTATTATATTTTTAAATTGCGTTTTTTACTCTGGTTTACCTGGAACATTAAAATTTTTAAGTGAATTAAATATTTACAATGGATTATTAGAATGTGCACCGTTATCTTTATTAATTTTATTATTAGGTTCGAATTGATTGGGTTTGCTAGGATTCAGCAAATGTTGATTTAATGCGTTATATGGTATGACTGTTTCAACGCAAAAATATTTAACTATTGATTTAACGTTAAAAGAATTTTTATTGATTGGTTTTTGTTACTTCGGCTTAATTTTTTTTACTTATTTAAATTCTTTTTTTTTTAATTTTTTTTAATTTTAAAAATTTCTTTTTTTTATTTTTTTTAAATTGTTAAATTATAAAATTGCGTTGTAAATTTTAAAAATTTCGAAATTAATTTTTTTTTTCAATTATTTAATTTTTTTTCAATTATTTAATTTTTTTCAAATTTTTTATTCTAAAAAATTAATTTTGCTAAACTATTGCGACAATTCTATTGCGCAGTTTTTAATTAAACAAAATTGTTTTTTAATTAATCGTTTTACGTTTACCATCGTAAAGTATTTTTATACTATTTTTTTTTATACTAACCATTTTTTTTTAAATTTTTTTAAAAATCAAATCAAACTATTTAATAATGTTTTAGCTAGTATATTAAATAGCGATTCGCGTATTTTTTTTATTGATGAATCACAAACTTGTAATTTTAATGTTTTTTATTTATTAATGTTTTCGCCAATTTTATTAAAAAAATATAAATGATTTTTTAATTCTACTGCGTATAATGCAAAAAAATTATGAATTACAACTTTAAAAAAAGTCTATTTATTTTTTAATTTTTCATGCATTTTTTTTTTTAATGATTTTAAATATTCAGCGAAAACTAATTTATCAGTGTTATACTCAATAATTCCTTTCATTGGTTTTACAACAAGAAAAAAAAATTTTTTTTTTTTATTTTCTTTTTGATTACCAAAAATTACAATATTTATTAAATATTTAATGTATTGATACATTTATAATGTTATGTTCTTATATTTTAATAAAATTAAGCTTACTAAATTAAAAATTGCTTTACAATTAAAACAATAATCTACCTAATCCCACCACAACCAATAATCTACCTAATCCCACCACAACCAATAATCTACCTAATCCCACCACAACCAATAATCTACCTAATCCCACCACAACCAA
>Ga0208872_1001223_pt1 | contig 16185 bp, 12 predicted proteins | sample CryBogCBH12Aug08_FD_185508 | JGI IMG/M metagenome (GOLD analysis project Ga0208872, IMG submission 185508) | Freshwater microbial communities from Crystal Bog, Wisconsin, USA - CBH12Aug08 (SPAdes) | ecosystem: Environmental > Aquatic > Freshwater > Lake | place: Crystal Bog, Wisconsin, USA...
GGTGGCTGTGAAGCTCCATGCGTGGCTGACGCAGAAGCTCACGGAGGTCGCGCCTCGCTCGGCAACCGAGAAGGCCATCCGATACAGCTTGGGTCGTTGGGACGCGCTGACGCGCTACCTAGACGATGGCGATCTGCCGATCGATAACAACTGGCTCGAGAACCGGATCCGTCCGATTGCGCTCGGCCGTTCGAACTGGCTCTTTGCCGGATCCGATCGTGCGGGTCGTCGCAGCGCGGTGGTCATGAGCCTGATCCAAACGGCTCGGCTCCACGGCCTTGATCCACATGCTTACTTGCGTGACGTGCTCGAGCGCTTGCCGACGACGCCTGCTAGCCGCATCGGTGAACTGCTGCCCGGTGCTTGGAAGGCCGCTCGTCAGATCCACTGATCACGCCGCGAGGGGTGGGATCGGCGGACGCTTACGATCTTTGCGGCATTAGCCGATTTACACGCGCCCTATGATCTAAAAAAAACGGGCCCCTTGGAGGGGCCCGTCTGTTCATCTCAGTCCGTACGGACCGATTAGAACTGCACAGTCACGTGGGCGTAGATGTAGCGACCCAGTGAGTCATAAACGCCTGGATAGGTGTTGCCATTGCAGCCGCCGGCGCATGCGCCACCGCTACCGGTCAACACGATCGGCGGATTCTTGTCGGCGATATTGTTGACACCAATGCGCAGGCTTGTGCCTGTCGCTATCGGCATCGATCCCGACAAGTCGACCCAACTGTAACTGCCGATGTGGGTGTAGTACCCCGGAGTGTACGTACCAGCGAGGAGTGGGTTCGACTGGGAATTGTCGAACGACGCATCCCCGAAGTAGCGCCACCGCATCGTCAAATCAAGACCCTTCCACGGAGTCGCCCACGTCGTATTGAGCACGGAACGGATCTTCGGATTCGACGCGCCGCACGTGTTGCCGTAAAGGCCAGCGCAATCATACGACGCGCCGCCAGGCAGCGGCGTCGCAGTCAGGCTTTGCAAGTAGGTGCTGGTCAGAGCGAAGGACACTTTGCCCCAGCCCGCAGTCTTCAGCACGTAACTCGCGTTGAAGTCGATACCCGATGTGGCCAATGCGCCCGAGTTGACGTTCGTGTCCGAGACGTAACCTGCGTTCGACAGCCAGAGCGAGCCCGAGGGCGTGCGATGGATCGCATCGCAGTAGTTCGACTGACCCTGGAAGTAACACTCCGTCAAGATCGTGTTAGCGCCAATAGCGCCGATCACGTTCTTGATTTTGATGTTGAAGTAGTCAACACCAATATTGAGGCTCGGAATGGCGCTCGGCCGGAAGTCGATGCCCGTCGAATACGTGTCCGCGACTTCAGGCTTCAGTATGGGGTTGCCGCCCAGAAGACCGTTGTACTGACCGGCCGGGTTCGGATTTGGGCCCGCACCACCGTTGGCATAAAGTGCCGCCGGAACACCTGTCTTTATGCACAGCGCCTGCAAGCTTGCGGATGTAGCGCCTGCACAAGGATCCGTGGTGCCATCCAATCCGATGATTTGCGACGAGAACAACTCGCCGATGTTCGGCGCACGCACAGCGCGCTGATAGCTGCCGCGCCAACGGATATCCTTCACGGGAGACCACTCAAGACCAACCTTATAAGTGTCGGTGTTGAAGCCAAGCGTGTAAGCGGAATAGCGGTAACCCACTTCGGCTGATGCCGCGTGTGCCCAGGGCTTGTTGTCCGCCAGTGGGATGCTGAGCTCGGTGAAGGCCTCGGCCACATGGAATCCACCGGACAGCGGCAGCACATCGCCCGAACCACCAGCCGCATCGCCGATCTGGCTCGCTTCGTCCGGATTGAAGTTCATGCGCTCGTTGCGATATTCCGCACCGATATTCGCCTGAATACCGTGATCCGCACTCGGCAGTTTCCAGCCGTACTTGCCGAGATCACCGGTCACGGAGCCCGTAACCACCTGCTCCGTTACGTTACCGGTCTGAATCAACGGGATCGAAAGGTAGTTGAGCGCCGCTTGGGTCACTCCGCCTGGGGCGAAGATGTTCCAAGGCACGCACGGAGGACCCGAGGCACAAACGACATTTCCGTTCGCGTCAGTGACAGCCTGCAGCGCCAAATTGATTCGAGTGTTGGATAGATAGTTGCCGTTAGCCGAGATCGTATCCACCAAGCTCTGCTGCGCCGACACGTCAAAGGTCCACGCATCGTTGATCGTACCCTTGGCGCCGATAGTGAGTCGCAGGTCGCTATTGGTATAGCTCGACGTGCGCGGACCGCCTTCTACGTTACGACGCAGGATGTAAACCGCGACATCACCGGCAGGGACACCAGGGTACTGGTTATTGACGACGTTCGGAGCACAGAGGGTGCTTTGGAAATTGCCTTGCTGCAAGAACGGATTGGTCGAGCAGTTCAACAGTGCCTGGTTGCCGAAGTCACCGGATGGCGCAATCTGAGCCACCGTCGAATTGCGCATGTACATGATTTCAGCGTAAACGTTAACATTCGAGTTAACGTCATAGTTCAAGAACGAACCCGCCGTCCAACGCTCACTCGGACGCTGCTGATAGTTCAGCGGGCCGTAGTTGTATCGGTCTGCGCCGGTCACGCCACGCAAATTGCCAGTCTTCTTATCGAGCGTGTCGAAGATCGTTCCACCGTTGTAGTAACCGATGAACGTGCCGCCCGCAGAGGTGAGCGACCCACCACACTTGATTGCGCCGTGCGAGGCGGTATTCAACGTACAGGCGCTGTAGTCGTACTGCGACTGGAGCACTGCCGCGGCCTGATTGTACGTCGCATAGAACGTCGCGTTACCCTTGCCGTCCGCAAAATTGGAGCCAGCGAGGAACGACAAATCCTTACCGAAGCCGGTATTGACATGGCTCGGTGGCAGCGCATCGCCGACCTTAGCGGGCACAGACGCAACGCCATTGTCGCTCTGGGTATGGCTGTAGAAGCCGTAGTTGGCATCCACGCGAACACCCTCATAGTGAGTGTTCAGTACGAAGTTCACAACACCCGCGACAGCGTCGGCACCGTAGACGGACGAGGCGCCGCCGGTGAGCACATCCACGCGCTCGACGAGCGCAGATGGCACCATGTCGATATCCGAGTAATTGCGGCCGTCAGACGTACCCGGGCCTAAGCGGCGGCCGTTAACGAGCACCAGCGTTCGCTGGGGGCCGAGGCCACGGAGGTTAACCGTGGCGGTACCGTCGGCACCGTTCGAAACATTTGAGTTCTGCCCCGCGAACACCGCTGGCATCTGGTTGAGGATATCCTCAACACGCGAAAGACCCGTTTCTTGAATTTCCGTGGCCGTGATCGATTGCACCGGACTTATTGATACATCGTTAACAGTCTTGATGCGCGAACCGGTAACGACGATGTCTTCTAGCGTCGTCGACGACGGCGCCGCCGTATCCGCAAACGCTGACGGCAGCACGGCCGCCATCGCAGCGCCCGCAAGCGAAGCGCGAACGGCCCGCTGCAGTACGAGGTTGTTGTTAAACATCTTGAGTGTTTCTCCCTAATGAGACGTCAATTCAAATCAAAGCCAAAGGGTCTGCTTTCAGCGTACCGATTCGCAGTTATCCGAATTACAACAGCATGACAGAGCTCGCGCAACTAATTAGACGGCAATCGACCATTGATTTGGCGAACAATTAGCCAACTTGGGCACTTTTGTTGCTATTTAACAACATTCGGGGAAGCTAAAAAGCAACACCAGCTCCCTTTACATCAGTCAAACCAGCAATTGGTTGCAACAGTAATTCTCGTGTCCGCGCCGTAAAACGGCGAGACCTCATGGAAGAGGTAGGAGGGGAAAATCACCAATTGCCCCGAGACCAGGCGGTACTCCCGAGCCTTCAGTGCGTACGGAGCCTTGGTTGCCCGGATTACTTCATCCTCGAACACGCTGGCGCCCGCACGCGCATCGAAAAATCTCAAAACGCCACTGTCCGGGAAACCGGGCGCCGCCCCACCGGCTCGCACGCAATAAACGGCAGACCACGATGCTAACGGGTGGTTGTGCGCGACGAACGACCCGCCGTAGCGGGTCACGTGATACCAAGTGTGATTACGCAAGCGTAACGCTCGAACGGCGTCTGAGGACAAGTTCGTTGTTTGCTGAACCGTGAAGAGAACCCCTTCTAGCACAAACTCACGCAAGCGCTGCACGCAGGACTCGGGCCACCGGAACAGATTGAATTTACTCTCAAAAAGCTCACTCTGCAGCACATGGCTCGGGGTGGGATTGCGGTACTCGTTAGTCTCGCGCGATAAAAAAAGTGCTTCCAGTTCGCGATTCAGAGCTTCGCAACCGGGTAAGCGCGCCTCTGCGATAGGCACCGCGAACGCAGACCCCAATACCGGTCTCACAGTCATGCGCCCGCCTGACTTGACGCGGCGACGAACCGCACTCGGGCGAAAATGAGAATTTGCGTCTCAGTATCGCGAAGCGCCGCCACCTCATAGGCGCAGGCCGCCGGGAACAGAGCCAAATGACCCGCTATAGGTCTCCAGAGATGATGCCCGTGTGCAAATGGCGCTTGGAAACCCCAATTGCACCCATCCATAAACATATTGTGAGGGCGAGTCTCATATATCCGCACAGCACCACTGTCCGGGCGACCCTTCGACACTGCCGCGGTTTTGACTGCGTATACGCAATTCCAGGATGCAGCCTTCGATTGAATCATTGGCACCGCTCCTCCCTCGCGCAACACAGCAAAGCGGGCTTGGACGTCTGCTGACAAACCTGTCCACTGTTGGACGGTCTTGGGAGCAATCGCTGCAACCGTTCGAATCACCGCATTGACGAATGCCTCGCGCAAACATTGAACGGGCGCGTCACCGAAGCTGAAAAAATTCTCTCGACTTAGGAAAGTGAGCGGCGTCGATTGCGCGTCGGCATCATTAGATTGGCAAAGCAACATGCAAAGCTGGGCAATCTGCTCGTTGACTCGGGCGTCAAGGCCCAGATGCCCCGCCGCAAATGGGGTGGCGAAAATCGAACCGAGACGCAATTGCGCATCCGTCACAGCGACTCGTCTCGATTGAGAATATCCGATAGATAGGCGCGTAGCGAACCCAGTTGATCTGCATAGCGCAACCAACGGCCGGACGAGGATTGATAGACCGGCTGACGGACCTGCCAAAGGCTCGCAGACTTGACAATACCATCACGGCGACTCAAATCGAGACAGCGGTCATCCCACTCAAGCCCACAGTATCGAAGCAGACGCCCCGCTATTTCGCGCGGACCTTTCACAAACTCATCGTAGTCAAAATCGAACACCTCGTCACCATACAATGCCTTCCAATGATCGCTTAAGCGGCGGCACTGTCGGTAATGATGGCCGATATCTAGCAAGTCCATCGCATAGCGATAGGACGAGTCAAGATGGAGAAAATAGACAGATAAGCAGTTATCCATCGGGAATCGATGCGTCAAAATGATCTTCGCGTCTGGGAACGACTGCTTTATAAGCCCGACGTAAAGCAGGTTATCCAGCCGCTTATCCGTTACGTACCCAGCGCTAGGGAAAGTTGAACGCATGCTTTCGATATAGGATCGCGCAATTTCGTCGAATCCCGCTCGGCTCAACGACGCCGCCGCCATAGGGAACGGCTGTGCCTTAGACTGAATCAATCTAGGCAAGGCTAAAGACTCCCCCGACGTCGCGACATTGGAATGACCAGAAAGAACGCGCTCAACGAGGGTTGAGCCAGAACGGAACATACCAACAATAAAAATTGGCTTCGGGCCGCCATGAGGTATGGAGACGCTGCGCGCCGGCGTAGGGTATGCGGAAATGATAGAGGTTACCTTGAGTTCCTCTAATTTACGGTCATAGGGGGATTCCACACGCTCTCTGCTCGCCCGCTGCGCCTCGTGCGCTTCAAAAAACGCATCGAAGGCACCGGCATAGTCTCCTAACTGATCTAGTGACTTTCCTAAGGCGAATCCAACTATCGCGCGCGCCGATGCATCAGCCTGCGGATGCGCGACGACCTCTTGAGCACGACGCAACCAAGGGTCATCTGGGCCCGTGATGCCCCTCAAACTGATATATCGAGACAATGCGTCGACGTCCCACGGAAACTTAACCAAGATCCGCTCGTATGCCGTCAACGCTTCCCTGAGGCGCCCTTGCTCTTCGCAAAGATTTCCGAGGTTCAATAGCGCCGATGCGTGATCAGGATCAAAAGATAAGGCTGCGTTAAGCACCTGCTCGGCCTCACGTGGCCTATGCAATTCGTCAGACAGAATGACAGCCATGTTGAGATGGACATCTTCTGGCTTGCGGACGCCTCGTGTCAGCGCTTGAGCATAAGCCGACAAGGCGGCTTCAAATTGCCCGAGACGACGTAACGCAAGACCAAGATTATACCAAGCATCGGGCAAATCCGCGTTTTGCGCCAATACCTGCTGATAGGCTACGGCAGCCTCTATCCAGCGCCCTGCAACCAGATGGTCGTCGGCCAACTTCAGTGCTTGAGCATACGGTCCTGATAATGACACTACTCTTCACCCAATTCCCCAAGATCGTGTCGATTCTGCCACGGACAGTGCCGCCCCGCCTCAATGAACATGCCCGAGAATCATGCCTTGTCACCAGAGCAACCCGGCGAATAAAAAATCTAAACAATGAAATCCCCGCTGTTGGCCACCTGAGCGTTATAGTGATGACCATCTCCCGCGTAGGCGAACGTCGACTGTGCGCACCCTATTTCTGATGATCACCATCATGCTGACCACCCTGCCTGCTTCCGGCATCTCCCCCCAAAATAATGCCCAAGGCTCAAAGCTACTCGCCCCCTGGAGCGGGCCGTACGGTGGCGTTCCCCCGTTCGACAAAATCCATGCCGAGGATTTTCGTCCAGCACTCGAAGCGGGAATGAAGGCGCAACTCGAAGAAATCGAGCAGATTGCTCAGAACCCCGAGCCGCCGACCTTCGATAACACGATTGCCGCTATGGAGCGCAGTGGCCGCAGCCTGAATCGAGCGGCGACGATCTTCTCGATTTACGCCGCCACCCTCAGCGACGAGAAGGTCCAAGCGGTCGAACGCGACGTGGCCCCGCTCCTGGCCGCTCACAGCGACGCCATTACGCAGAACGGTGCGCTGTACGCGCGCATCTCGGCCGTGTACGCCGCGCGAACCACGTCGCACCTGACGCCGGAGCAGCAACGCCTGGTGTGGGTCGTCTACACCAACTTCACCCGCTCGGGTGCACGCCTCAACGCAGCACAAAAGGATCGCCTCTCGGCGATCAACCAAGAGCTGGCGGGTCTTTTCACCTCGTTTGGCCAAGCCCTCTTGGCAGACGAAGGAGAGCGCTACGTGGCGCTCCCGACCTCCGATGATCTCGTCGGGCTGCCGGACTCGGTGCGCGATGCATTGCGAGCGGCGGCAGCGGCACGTCACTTGGACGCTGCCGGCGCCGTTCTCAATACGCGCTCCAGCGTGGAGCCGTTTCTCGAATACTCGCCGCGCCGAGACTTGCGAGAAAAAGTCTGGCGCATGTTTGTGAGCCGCGGTGACAACGGCGACGCTCACGACACCAACGCAACGATCACGCGCATTTTGGCGCTGCGCGCCGAGCGCGCAAAGCTGTTGGGCTACCCGACCCATGCGCACTGGCGCGTGGAAGACACGATGGCCAAGACACCGGACCGTGCGGTTGCGCTGATGGAGGCCGTATGGCCGGCAGCCGTCGCACGGGTACACCAGGAAGTGGCGGACATGCAGGTCATTGCCGATCGTGAGGCCGATGCCGCCCATCAGCCTCACCAAGCCATCGAGCCCTGGGACTACCGGTATTACGCGGAGATCGTCCGTCGCGAGAAATACGATCTCGACGCGAACGCGGTCAAGCCGTACCTGCAACTCGAAAAACTGCGCGAGGGTATGTTCTGGGTCGCCGGCCAATTGTTTGGACTGCATTTCGAGGCGGTCCCGGTCGGTACCGTGCCAGTGGCTCACCCGGACATACGCGTCTTCGAAGTCACGCGAGATGGGCACCACGTCGGGCTTTGGTACTTTGATCCCTATGCCCGCACCGGCAAGCATTCGGGTGCGTGGATGAACGAATACCGCCTCCAGGAGCGCTTCGACGGTGACGTGACCACCATCGTGTCGAATAACGCCAATTTCATTCACGGGGCCGGCAATGAACCTGTCCTCATCAGTTGGGAGGATGCGGTCACGCTCTTTCACGAATTCGGCCACGCGCTGCACGGCCTGAATTCGAACGTGACGTATCCCACACTCTCGGGCACCTCCGTCGCCCGTGATTACGTGGAGTTCCCGTCGCAACTGCTCGAGCATTGGCTCTCAACGCCCGAAGTGCTGCAACGCTTCGCCGTTCATTATCAGACCGGCGAGCCGATACCCGACGCGCTGGTCGCCAAAATCCACGCGGCCGAGACCTTCAATCAAGGCTTCAAGACGGTGGAGTACCTCTCGAGCGCGCTGATTGATATGAAGCTCCACTTGCTCGGCGACAAACCGGTGGATCCGCGCGCCTTCGAGCGTGACACGCTCGCGGCCTTAGGGATGCCCCACGAAATCGTGATGCGCCACCGCACGCCGCAATTCGCTCACGTGTTCTCCGGGGACGATTATTCCGCCGGTTACTACAGTTACCTGTGGTCGGACACGTTGTCGGCCGATGCGTGGGAAGCGTTCACCGAGGCCGGTGGGCCCTACGATCCGGCCGTTGCCGAGCGACTGCGCCGCGAAGTCTTGTCGGTCGGCAATACGGTGGACCCCGCCGATGCTTACCGTGCGTTTCGCGGACGTGATCCGGGAATCGCCGCACTCATGCGCAAGCGTGGCTTCCCCGTTCCGGCCGGCGCGCGCTGATTCAGCGGTAACGCAATGTCGGCGTGATTTCTTGCACCCAGGCGGCCTCGTCAGCGCTCACCACGTTGTCGAGGTCGCCCGCCGCGGCGGTGGGATCGTCCACCCACTCGCGCAACAGCGGGGACCCGTTGATCACGTCGATGGCCAACCGACCGATCTCGTATTCGTAGGGAAAATCGCGCCACAGCGGATAGTCCGGCTGCAAGCGACGGATGGCCTTGAACGCGGCGGCGATCAGGCGCCACGGACGGAACGCGGAATGATCGTAGGCGGGATCGTCGACGTGTATCTGGAAGCCGCCGCACAACCGCCCCACGTGCTTGTGGAACGTCGGTTCAAACCAGCAAGGACGCAGCCGACAGCCGGAGAGCCAGTGCGGCGCAATGCGCGCCATCTCGGCTAACAGAGTCGTCCCGTCGAGATCAGGCGCGCCCAGCACTTCGAGCGGGCGGGTGGTGCCCCGACCTTCCGAAAGCGTTGTGCCTTCCAGCATGACAGTCCCCGCGTATGCCCTCGCCATCGAGAGACTCGCTGCATTGGGACTCGGATTCACCCAGCTGCGCTCCTCCAATGGCCAACCAAATCCCGGTCGCGAATGGGGCGCCCAGCCCGTCATGGGCACAACGTCGTAATCCACGTCGAGTGCGAACTCACGACGGAACCAATCGCCCGCCTCACCGAGGGTCAGCCCATGGCGCATCGGGAAGCGACCCGCGCCAACGAAACTTTCCCAGCCGGCGCGCAACGCAAATCCTTCGACGGGCCGACCCGCCGGATTCGGACGATCGAGCACCCAGACAGTTTTGCCGGTGTGCGCGGCAGCCTCCATGACGTATCGAAGGGTCGTGAGGAAGGTGTAAATGCGACAGCCCAAATCCTGCAAATCGACCAACAGAACATCAAACGTGTCGAGCATCTCGAGCGTCGGCCGACGCACCGTCCCGTACAGGCTGAACACGGGAATACCACGCGACGGATCGCGCTCGTCCGGCGTCTCCTTCATATTGTCTTGCTGATCACCCTTGAGACCGTGCTGGGGACCGAAGGCAGCGGTCAGCCGCACGGAAGGCATCTGACTCAGTAGGTCGAGCGAATGCGTCAGGTTCCGGTCCACGGACGCCGGGTGCCCCAATAAAGCCACGCGGCGGCCAGCGAGGCGGTCCGCCCACGTGGGATCGTGGGCCAGCCGATCAATACCGAATTGAATCATGGCGATGTTCCGTTCGAGAGGATGCCCCACTCCGCAAAGTGCGCGCGAGCATCGTGAAAATCCGGCACCTCGCGCGGATGCGCAAGTGCGTAGTAGTCGAGCGCACCTGTAAGACCCTCGGTCACGACCGAGAGCCCGACACGCAGAGATCCGGACCGAAAGGCGACGGGCCAGCGGTCCCGCGCGATACGGGCGTCAATGACAAGGTCGCGCTCGCGCCACGTCGTCCGGATCTTGGGGGCGTCCGTCTCGGGTGATGGCCCGCGTTCGCGGTAGCGCGCAAAGGCGTACAGCGCCCAATCGCCACTCGGCGCGAGGTTGAGCTCCAGATAGGCCTCACCGCCGGGAACCCCCAAGAACGCTTCGACGCAGGTGTGCTGCCACAAACCGTCGCAACGACGTGCGGAAGCCTCTGCCGGCAATCGCAGCCGATCCCGTGCGTCCACCAGAACGTACTGCAAATCGACCAACCGTTCCGTCACCCGAATGCCGGCCCAGACGGATGCGATCGCTGTCATCGAGGTTCGGCCCGGATGCACCGGTAACAACTGCAATGTCGGAGGCGTCATGGCGCGATCCTAAACGGTTTCGGCACCGGGCTCATCGCGCGCGTCGGAACGTCAGATTGATGCGATTCGCAAACTGCGCATCCACGGCACGCACCGGCCTCACCGCGTGATAGCCGAGGCGCGCGGGGCCGCCGAACACCAGCACGTCACCGTCGCTGAGCGGAATGGGGAGCCCTCGGCCCGTTCGCGCAGGCCCGTACCAAACGAACGTCGCGGGCAGTCCCAGGGAGACCGACACGATCGGTTGACTGAAATCGCGTTCGTCGTGATCCCGATGGGCGCCCATACGGGCGCCCGGGTCATAGCGGTTAATTAAGCAACAGTCGGGCTCAAACCCGGCAAAGCCGGCATCGGCCGCCCAGCGCGCAGCACACTCAAGCCACGCGGGCGGGCAGGAGGGCCACGGTCGTGCGGTCAACGGATCCCACGGAAGATAGCGGTACCCCGCACGATCGGCACACCATCCGACGGCACCCGCATTGGTCGTTTCGACCGACATGTAGCCGCCGCCCGGCACCTGCAAGCGACGAAACGGCGAAATCTCGGCCAGCGCCTGGATCGCGGGAAGCTCCCGTTTCAGCGACGTGCGCTGGCGCAAAAGCACCAAGCCCTCCGGCAGTTCGCGCGGATCATCCGCAAATAAATCGGGCGTACAGGACATGCGGGACCGGATATCGGATGGAAGTTCGCATGATAGTGGTTTCAGTCCAGCCGGGTTTTGGTACCCTTCGCGCTGAAATCGATGGGAAACTGGGAACCCGATGGATCCGGTTCGAAACCCGACCCGCTTGCGACGCTGCGCTGTGCTCTTCGTAGACCTGCGCGGCTACACCACCCTGTGCGAAGACCTGTCGCCGAGCGCGGTTGCCGAATTGCTGGACGAGTTCTACGGCATCGTCGGCAGCGCCGTGGGCGCGAACCTCGGTCAAGTCCATAATTTGGCTGGCGATTCCGTGATGGCGGTGTTCGGTCTGGAGTCCTGCACGCCCGGCGGTGACGGCCGTGCCGCCGTCGAGAGTGGCCGGCGCATGATCGATGCATTCCATCCCGTGGGCACGCGCTGGGAGCGCGCTCACCGAGTGGCGACGGGCATCGGCGTGGGTATACACGTGGGTGACGTGGCCGAATCTCTGTTAGGCCCCAAAACTCTGCGTCGCGCGACCTTGGTCGGTGACACCGTCAATGTGGCGGCGCGCCTCTGCCATCGCGCCCGCGCCGGCGAAGTCCTGTTTTCGGCCGACGTGGCGTCCGACCTCGGCGAAGCGGAACGAGGCGACATGATTGCGTTGCCCAATTTCAGTTTGCGCGGCCGAGCGGCGCCGGTGCGCATCTACTGTGTACCGGCCCCGGAGCGGATGGAACTCGTAAACACCGGCTGATCGCAACGGCGAGGTCGGTCACGCCCGCGTCGAGAGCAACAAACTCGTTTCGCTGTTGGCGACTCCCGGAATCGTCCGTATTCGACGCAGCACCCGATCAAATTCAGCCAGCGTATCGGTCTCGATTTCCGCGATCAGATCCCATCGCCCGTTGGTCGTGTGCAGCAAACGCACGGCGGGTTCCGCCTGAATCTGCGGGATCAAGGCATCCCCATCACCCTCGACCAAAATCAGCATCAAGGCCCGGATGCGCATGGCGTCATCCGGCGCCTGTAATCGAACCGTGTAGCCGAGAATCACGCCGTCGCGCTCTAGGCGACGCATTCGGTTCTGAACGGTCGCCCGCGAAACGCCGAGTGTGGACGCCAAATCCAGCACCGTGGTCCGCGCGTTATCCCGCAATAAGCCGAGGAGTTGACGATCTAGAGAGTCCATAGTGAACATTTTGACGGATTAACGAATCAAAGTGTCATTATTTATATACTTAATGGCAGTTTGCTGCCTTCCTGTTAGGCTCTTCCGTATCGGACAATGAGCAACACGCAACGGCAGGAGCCGCTCATGGTCGATTACATTGGGGTCAGTGACGTCATACGTCTGATCGGACAGCTGGGACTCGGTGAATTCCTGGAGCGGTTGGCGCTGGAAATCGAGGCCGATTACCGTCGCTGGGACGTTTTCGAGAAAAGCGCGCGTGTGGCGAGCCACTCCGACGTTGGCGTCATCGAATTAATGCCCGCCAGCGACGGCGAGCGGTACGGCTTTAAATACGTCAATGGACACCCCAAAAACACGGCGCGCGGTCTGCTCACCGTCACCGCCTTCGGCGTGCTGGCCGACGTGGAAACCGGGTATCCGTTACTGCTGTCCGAACTGACGATCACGACGGCGCTGCGCACCGCTGCTATGTCAGCGCTCGCCGCCCGATGGCTGGCTCGGCCCGACAGCCGCACGATGGCGTTAATCGGCAACGGCGCGCAGAGCGAATTTCAATCGGTCGCGTTTCACCGGCTCGTGGGTATCCGGTCGTTGCGTTTGTTCGACGTCGACCCGACGGCAACAGCCAAACTGGAGCGTAATTTGCGCGCCATGCCGGAACTGAACGACCTGACCATCGTGCGTTGCGAGTCCGCGGCCGAGGCATGTCTCGGCGCCGACATCGTCACCACCGTCACCGCAGACAAGAAAAATGCCGTCATTTTGACGCCGCCGATGGTTCGAGCCGGCATGCATCTGAATGCGGTGGGGGGCGACTGCCCCGGTAAAACCGAACTGCATGCCGACGTGCTGCGAATGCCTGCCCTGCAAACCTTCGTCGAATTCGCGCCGCAATCGCGGATCGAAGGCGAGATCCAACAGATGCCCTCCGATTACCCGGTCACGGAATTCGCTGACGTCGTTCGCGACATCCGGCCGGGTCGTCGTGACCCCAACAGCATCACGCTGTTTGACTCGGTTGGCTTCGCGCTGGAAGACTTTTCGGCCTTGCGCCTCCTCTACCAACTGTCGCAGACGGATGCCAAGGACCGCAAAACCATCGACCTCGTGCCCACCTTGGACGATCCCAAAGATCTGTTTGGTGGCACCCTAGGCCGTGGGCGCGCTCGCCTACGCCGCGTGAGTTGAGCCATGACCACAGTACGTTTGATTGGAGCACCGACCGACATCGGCGCCAGCGATCGCGGCGCCTCAATGGGGCCCGAGGCACTGCGGGTGGCCGGGTTAGACCGCGCGCTGGCCGCCCAAGGCGTGACCGTACACGACGCGGGCAATCTGACCGGGCCGGCAAACCCGTGCGATCCCGCCATTGACGGCTACCGGCACTTACCCGAGGTGACCGCGTGGTGCCAAAGCATCCATGACGGGGTCAGTGCTGCACTGCGCGCCGGCGAACTGCCGATCTTGCTGGGCGGCGATCACAGCCTTGCGATCGGTTCGATCAGCGCCGTCGCGCGCCACTGCCGGGAGAACGGTCGCCCCCTGCGGGTGCTATGGCTCGATGCGCACGCCGATTTCAATACGAGCGCCCTGACACCGACGGGCAACGTGCACGGCATGCCGGTCGCGTGTTTGTGCGGGCACGGACCGGAATCCTTGACGCATTTATCGGGTACCGCGCCCGCACTGGACGCGTCAATGGTCCGCCAAATCGGCATTCGTAGCGTGGACCAAGGCGAAAAGCGCTTCGTCCACGAAGTCGGCCTCGAGGTCTACGACATGCGCTACATCGACGAGACCGGCATGCGCCAGACGCTTGCAGATGCGCTGGCGGATTTGCCCGCCGACGCGCACTTACATGTGAGCTTCGATGTGGACTTTTTGGATCCGGAGATCGCGCCCGGGGTGGGCACGACCGTGCCCGGCGGCCCTTCGTACCGCGAGGCGCAACTGTGCATGGAGATGATCGCCGACACCGGTCGACTGGCCTCGCTGGATATCGTGGAACTCAATCCGGCGCTCGATATCCGCAATCGCACGGCGCAGGTCGCCGTGGATCTGGTGGCGTCGCTCTTTGGCAAGAGCACGTTGATGCGCCGATAACTACGATCCGCCGCCGTTGTCGTACTCGAAGCCGCCGTCGCGCTTAGGCTTCTTGCTGCCTTGGCCCACCTGGTACACAAAGCCGACGAAGAACAGTCGGCCGAGCGGTCGGCGCTCGTAGGTCTCGGCCAGCGTGGTCGTGTTGGTATATCGGCGCCAGGCTTGGGTGTTGAACACATCGGTCACGGTCAGCACCGCAGACAACTGGGTGCTCACGGTATGGCGGAACCCAAGGTTTACCGCACCGGTAGGTTCAAACGAGCCTTGAGGCGTAATGCGCTTACCGTACTTGGCATAGGCCACTTGCAACGTATCGGCCACGGAAACCTTGTAGTCGACACTGGCCTTGGTCGACAGCGACGTCGCCTCTCGCATCGGCATGCCGGGAAACGCAATCGAGTAGTCGTTGAGATTGGCGCTCAGGTTATACGAGACGCGCGGTAGCAACCGGCCGTTGGCCGTCAGCTCCACACCACCCGAGTGCGCATGATCCACGTTCGAGCGCGTCGAGAGCACGGTGCTCGCATCCACCACTTGCACGATGTCGGTGTACGCATCGTGAATGTCGCGCCAATACCCGTTTAGGGCCACGCTGTGCGCTGTGCCCTCATAGGAATATCCGACCTCATAGGCGTTTGTCGTCTGCGGGCGCAACAACGGATTTCCGGCGCGCCAGTTATGGATGTCTTCGCGATCCACCGTAGGATCCAGCGAGCCCGGATCTGGGCGCGAGATTCGGCGCCCCGCATTGATGGATACAGTCCCGCTCTCTCCCGCCGCGTGCTCCAAGTGCAGGCTCGGAAATAATTTCGTGTCGCTCGTCGGGGCGGGCGCCTGTCCACCATAGGGCGCGATGTCGACGCGCGCTTGTTCAGCGCGCAGGCCCGCCAACGCAGTCCATCCCGCCTGCTCTCGCTGATAACTGCCATAGGCCGCCTGCAACCGCTGGTGGTACTCGAAATGATTCGTCAGATTCGGATTGCTCGCCCAATCCCCGGTCGCGGACTGTAGCTCTCCACTGGTGTCATAGCCGTTGGCACTGGCCTCATAGGCGTAGCCCACTTTCAGTGACTGCTGCCCGGCGAGCGGTCGCGCGTAGTCCAGGTTCGCGAGGCGCTTGCGGAAATCATTGGCAAAGCCGTAACCGTCGCCGGGCAAACTCGCCAGCGGGACAATCGACGCATTGTCATACGTATAGTGTTCGCGCTCGTGAAACCGGGTCTGCCCCACGGACGCGGTCAATTTTTCGTCTTTGCGAGCGGTAGTCCGCTCGTACGTCAGTGTCTGACCGCTGTCGCCCCCCGACTCTGTCCCCACGCTGTTACGGGTCGTCTCATCGACAAGAGCACCCGCCACGTACGCTTGATCGGTCTCGCTAAAGTGGCGGCCGCGCCCCACGCGCTTCGACGCGGTTCCGGCAAGCGACACCGTATCGTGGCTATCCGGTTTCCATTCCAGAGTGCCCTTCACACTCGGAAACAGGCGTTTGATTTCTTCGGCTTGCGCTTGATCCGTCGTCGTCTGAATGCCCGTCACCGGATCGGTGACGACCCGATGGTCTCGGAGCGTGCGAATGCGATCGTCCAAGCGCAGACCCACGCTGCCCGACCACGCAAAATGGCCCTTCTTATA